>Ga0214545_1007139_pt1 | contig 18928 bp, 4 predicted proteins | sample CNSS4metaG_FD_160064 | JGI IMG/M metagenome (GOLD analysis project Ga0214545, IMG submission 160064) | Root nodule microbial communities from cowpea collected in UCLA plant growth center, Los Angeles, California, USA - CNSS4 | ecosystem: Host-associated > Plants > Roots > Nodule | place: USA...
CATCCATATGGCCATAATCAGAATCACCATCTTCATAAGCAAAGTGTGTTTCTATGTTCTTCTCATTATTTGTAAGATGCTTTGGTGTACAATAAGTACAACTCAAATGGCCTTTACCATCGTAATGGTAATAAATACTTTCATCTTTTTGTCAATATTTTCACATTTTCCTTTTCCTCTTTTTTTTCACATTATTGTGCCACTTCTGGTGACAAAATGTGTCTTTAAAATTTTCTTTATAACCATGTCCATAATCAAGATCACGATCACGATCACGATCATGAAATATAAATAAAATGTTGCTGCATTCACTTCTGGGAATGGAGCAGAACCAATTTGGACAACTTTCATGATTTTCTATCAAAAGCAATGAGCCATACAAAGACATGAAATAAATTCATAATATTGATTGCTGCATTCACTTTTGGGAATGGAAGAGATTAGACGGATCTCATGATTTTTCATCAAAAGCTTTATTGTTTTGTCCAGCCAGCCATACATAGGCATGAAATAAATTCATAATATTTGTGAATCCTTTTTCACAATATTTTTGTCGCATGAGCAAATTAGTTGCTTAGATGCTTTATTTCTTGATTTAATGGTATTCAATTATCCATTGCATCTAAATGTATTTCAAAATTTAAAATCCAATATAAGAAATTCTTCCTTGCAATATCAAGGGTCACAAATCCAAAATTTTGCAATGTTTCGCGTGTTTAGAACTAACACATAAAATAATAATATTAATAATAATAATCGTCATAATAAAAATAAATAATAAGACGAAGATGAAAATTGATAAAGTCAAACAATTCTTATCACAAGAGGAAGAATATAAGGTAAAATTATAAATTGAGAAAGGATTAGAAAGATCCTGGATTGAGACACGCAGAGCCCTGTCATTAGAGAGAAAAAACTTTCACTAGTCCTCAGTTGGTTGGAACATCTTGCTGATAACGTGTTATGAAATAAAATGAATAACAAAGAGAATAATAGATAATAGAGAAGAAACAATAGAGAATAGAGAATGAGAGAATAGGGAGCAACTCATATGTGTATTGTTATTGATAGGAAGAGTCCTATTTATAGATACAATATGTATGTAATCCATAAAGGAAACAAATCAACTTAGTTAATACAAATATTTACCATAAAGTGTGTTTCTATGTAAAATATTTACATTGTTGATTAATTAAGAATACAAAATTATACTATCAAAAAAATAGTAACACGCTATATTTTAATTACATATCAATATATAAATATCAATATATAAATGACATTTCTTCCAAGTTTCCATGAATATGGAAACAAAAATATGTACAGTATAAACAAACAGTGATGGATTAAGTTAAAATCTCTTAAAGAAAATTAAATGAATCAGAATCTGAAGAGGATACATATCGATCTGGCATGCATTTTGGTCCATGTGAGCTTGTCTACGAGATTCCACCTCACATGAAAACAACGAAAATGATGAACTCAAATGAAAACACCTTCTTCCTCAGTGAGCCAAACATGTATTCCCTACCATTCTTCAAACTTCAAATAATTAACTAACAAGTACAAAGAAAAAACCTGGTTAATAATGAACAAATCCCGTGTAAAGTCGAAATCTGATTCTTGGTTTCTGCACATAAACCATATTTACCAAAAACCGTTTAAAAGTTAAACCTTAAAGAATGATGAGACACATTAAAAGACAAAAAACCTCAAACCAAAACCATAAATGAAACCTTTGTAGAAAGACATGGAGGTCCTATCCTTAGTTGTCAATAATTGGCATGACATGAGAAATGAGCTAAGCAAAAGGAATGGAGTCATCAAATAAGACATTGCATTGTAGTATTTAATAAAGTGCCTTTTTTTTTCCATAACCAGAAAGAATGTGTACCCTCATGTTTTCAGAACTCACCTAAACATAATACAACACATGCCACTCAACACCATTAATGTCTTTATGAATAGGTTTCCTTACCACTCTACATCAACATTCCTTTTGCCAAAATATACTCACACCACAACACTTTCACTGTTTTTTATTTTATTTTAATTTAAAAAAATAACTTTTAAATTCATGTTTACATGACTATCACTGAAAACATAAACTACAGCAAAGGAATATGTAATCTTCTTTTTGTTTCATCTGAAAAAAAGAAAAAGAAAAGAGAGTTCAGATGTCATCGCTTTCTGTTATTTTATTTTAGTAAATGATTTACGATAAAAAATTCACCATCATTTTTCTCATCTTTCCACTTTTGGCTTGTTGGTGGTAAATACTTTAGAGCGGAAAAAATTGAAAAGCTTTTGTGATAACAAAAGTCAATGCTAATACATTTTGAGACAAAAAATATTGCAATTAAAAGAAGGCAACTTTTACTATTACCAGTGTTATTATAAAATATTAGTTTAGGGGCATAAGTTTTTACAATTTCTCTTCACATATAATTTTTTAAATCTCAAAAAATTTCTCTAATTCAGAATATTTATCGGCAGGTTTCAAAATAGAAATATAATCTGTTTCATTTTCATTTTTATATGTATCTTTTGTTTATATTTTTAAAAAATAAATATATTTTTTTTATTCATCATCTATATATCAATTCAAAAACAAAAATTAAAAGAATTATCAAAATTTTAAACATGTAATTATTAAAATAAAATTATAATAATTAAGTCACAATTAAGAAAACAAATGGTTACGAAGAGGTATGTAGTACATAATTTTATAAAATAATATATATATGAGAAATATAAAAAGAAGACAAATTATGTTTATTTTTTTATTTAAAAAAAATCATGCAAGAATAAGAATATGTAAAAAGTAAAAATATCTTAATAAATTTATTTATTTTTATTATATTTAATTTTTTATTTATTATTTATTAACGTTGAATTTATACTTATTAACAAAATAAAATTCTACCTAATTTAATCTTCCCTAATATAAATATATTACATGTCATTTTAATTTCTTTTAAAATTTAAGAAACCGTGACTCTGATGGAACACTAAGATCCGTCTCTGACGACCGCCCCTACCGGTCACCAACTTCACTCTTCGTTCCTCGACACAATCAACCATGTCAACCAACCAAATACCGAATAATTCGGTATCACTAAATACATGCCTTTCAAAGTAATATATATAGTATATTATAATATATAATTACCTTTTTTTAAAAAAATTAGAAAGTTAGAGAAATAAAAGTAGAGAGAGAAAGACAGATCCCTTTGTCTCAGTGAAAGAATTTTTTTTTTTCTAATTTTTTATTAATTTTATTTTTCTGCTTTGGGTTGCGATTGTGCGTGGGAATTCAGATTGCTCCTCCGTCCCGTTTCGTGTCGTTCACAACCGCTCCTTTCATTTCTTTGTTTTTCGCACAGACAGAGAGCGAAAACACAGAGAGAGAAAGAGAAACGAAATAACCTAATTGAATTTTCCTCTATTTTCGGAAAATTTGCGTGTGTGTGAAAATCTTAATTTGAATTGGAGGAGCGGAGGATCTATGTTAGGGTTTTTAATCGCAATTTTTTGAACCGAATCGAAATGTTGGCACAGGACGCTGTTTCGCGGGAATTCTAGCACCGATCTTAGAGGAATTGCTCGAATCTTAGGGTTAAGAAATGGACGTTGATTCCTCGATGGTGCCGGAGGCCGATCACGATTCGGCGGTGCAGAACCATGCTGAGAGAGACCAGTTAAAAGAGTCACAGCCTCCTCCGTCGCCGCCGCCTTTGTCGACGGCAGGTGGATCTCCAGCTCAGTCGCCGTCGCAACAGCAGCCGTCGTCGCCGGTGACGGCAGGTCAGATGCAGCACAGTTCGGTGGTTGGTCCGAGACTCGCGCCGACTTACTCAGTGGTGAATGCTATTTTGGAGAAGAAGGAGGATGGGCCGGGACCGCGGTGCGGCCACACGTTGACGGCGGTAGCAGCGGTCGGAGAGGAGGGGACGCCGGGGTATATCGGTCCGAGGCTGATTTTGTTCGGTGGTGCCACTGAGCTTGAAGGGAATTCTGCGGCCTCAGGGACTCCTTCATCCGCTGGAAATGCTGGCATACGTATGTATTTTACTTTCCTTTTCGTCGTGAAGGCAATAACATAACGTAGATGCAGCTGCCGAGTATTTTAACTTTTGGTTTGATAGTCTGATCAGAATCTGGAAATTTATGCTTCGCGCTTTGCATGCGACCGTGTATGTATTTGGCTAGTTGTTATAGATGTTTATACACGATGACTTCGATTGTTTGTTGGTTAAGGTTATGGAAATGTAAGTGCTATGCCAGAGGTTTTTTTCCCGTCGTTGTCCTCCTTATGAACTAAATGCTGGTCATGGAGACCATGGTTCTCATTAACGTTGTTTTGGATACTTCATTCATATTGGGCACACTACAATGCAATAAATGAGTTGAAATCTATGGAAATTTTTACCTATATTGCTGTTTTATTATTTGTTTCCTTTTTTGTGGTCTGTGGGTTAAAATGGAAGTTTATAGTTAATTATAAAACGTTTCCATTTGCATGGCTTTCTGCCCTCTTTTTAGTGGGGCACAAAATGGATGAAAAAAACAGTATTAGGAAACATTTCATTAGATTAGCTGGTCTTTAATTTCTTAATATAATGTGTCTTATTCATTCCAATCCAATATATGTTTACTCCGTCCGTACTTCTATGCTTACTTATGAGCCAGAAATTTATTTCATTATTAATTATATCTTAACCAATTGTTGAATTGGGCCAATCCCCATTTCTTTGCTGTGGGTTATGGAATATTGTCTTTGTCTGAAGCTATGAAGCTCAGATTCTTAAAAAACGGTAACTTACTGGTGCAATCCACATATCTGATATCTGATACCAATATCCTAAATAAAGTATTTAAGGAGTATTCTTCAACTTTTATTTTTATTTATTTTTAAATTTAATGGACTGATGTTTCGGATGTGTTTCTGCTACTTTGAGTACAAATAAAATTATATATGATTGTATCTCTTCCTCAATATCCATAAAGCTATTAGCAATTATATGGAGCCAGACTTCTTTTAAATAGTACAGATGATACATTTTGTCACATTCTAACACAGGTTATGGAAAAATATGTAAAGGGAAGATATGTAACTGTGATTTTCTTGCAATGGTAACAATTATTCTTTTTTGGTTGCAAATTTTGATCATCATTCATGATAAAGTCTTGAATTAATTGCAAAATATCAACATCTCTTTGCAAACACTATGCATTTGCATGAGTTTTTTTTTTTTTTTTTGTATATAATTCATGTCAACATAGTTCTAGGACTTAAATTATATATTGAATTTTTACTAAATTTCTGTATTCTTGTATCCATGTCACATCATTTCCGAGTTACTTGAAGTAATAAGGCTCCGTTTGTCTTAACTTTTTTATTTCCTTTCTTCCTGTTGCTTCTTTTGCTGCTGTAACTGGGTAAGTTTTTTGTTTGAGATATTGTGGTGTATAATGGAAACAGTCATTTTATTCCAGAAAAAAATTGGATTCACAAAAGGTACCTGTCATATCTGTCAAGAGATGGTTGTTTGCATATTTGGCTCTTTATTTCCTGAATACTCAAATATGTTGTTTCTCACGAATTGCAGTCTGAAGTGGTATTGATGGTAAATTATCATGAATTATAGGACAGAGATGGTTTCACAAGATTGATGGTTGATTGTTGTTGTTTCTGGTGGGTTACTTTATATATCATTACTGATGAAGGAAAAAATATAAAAAGGCTGATTAAGAATGTTTTGTTTCTCATCTAGGCCCAAGTGGTATTGTTTTGGGCAAGCAATGCAGCCCATTTCTACGTAGTTGACAGGCCTTGCTATATATCATAATTTAATGGCTATACTTTTGTACATCATTTGAAGCTCCATACAATTGGTGCAGTTCTTGAAGTTCCAGCTATCCTTCATTATTTCTGGTGCAAGCCAATGTCAGAAGCTAAATACTGATGTTAAAACTTGATTAGGCCGTTCCTAATTTAATTGGAATATGCATAATCTATTCATTGTATTAGGGATGTTTCAAGACAGACAATGATTTTTTTCTACATGTTGTGCATTCCTTGCTCCGCCCTTTGTATAAGCACTGATATTGATTGGATTGGTTGGTGTTTATGGTTGAAATTTGTCATGACTGGTACATTTCATTTGCACTGCAGGTTTATCTGGTGCCACTGCTGATGTCCACTGTTATGATGTCATAACTAATAAATGGTCTAGGTAAGCTCAGTACTAAGTTCTTCTTAAGGCTTAAGTAATACTTGTATACCCTTGTGTACTTTGCTTCAGTGCTTATTAGGAAATTTATTGCAGGATAACTCCCATTGGTGAGCCTCCAACGCCTAGGGCTGCACATGTGGCAACTGCTGTGGGAACTATGGTAGTTATTCAGGTAGTGTTGAGAGTCTATCTCTTAGGTTATCTAAGTATTGTTTAATTTGTTTCCCTAAATGAGTACTGCCATTCTCACTGGAGTATTTGCACACCATAAAACAGGGTGGCATCGGTCCTGCTGGTTTGTTTGCTGAGGATCTTCATGTTCTTGATCTCACTCAGCAACGACCACGATGGCATAGGTTAGATAGAATAATAAACTACGTTTTCTTTCCTCCTTAGTGATGTTTATCTGATTTAGTGTATTCTGAATGTCATTTAGAGTTGGTGTTCCTGGCCCTGGACCAGGGCCACGCTATGGACATGTTATGGCTTTGGTGGGGCAGAGGTATCTCATGGTAATTGGAGGCAATGATGGTAACTACCGGAATGCTCCTTTTTACATTGTTCGTACTGGATGTTTCCTCTAAATGCAAATTTATTGGATGTTAACTCATTTGTTGCCTGCTTTCCAGGAAAAAGACCTTTGGCTGATGTATGGGCTTTGGACACAGCTGCCAAGCCTTATGAATGGCGCAAGTTGGAGCCAGAAGGAGAGGGTCCACCTCCATGCATGTAATGTGTCCATGAAACTTACCCTTCTTTAGTAATATCTTGACTTCACTACGCACACACATGTTAATTAACTACATTGAATATTATGCATGCGCCGTATCAAAATCCTTTGATTTCATGGACTAAGTTTGAGGGTCACTTGGGGCAGGTTTTTCTTGTCTGTAGCTTCTGATGTCTTAAACTAGGTTCTGATGGTTAATATAGGTGACTGTAATTGAGTTGAATAAATTTGAATCCTTCATGTTGGTTTGTTAGATTGACATGCTTGTGAAGATGTGGATGTGTTGGTTTGTTAGACTGATATGCTTTTGGTTAAATTTATTTTTAAGTTTGCTTCCCTTCATATCAAATTCTTTGTCCCATTTTTTAATTATTTCCATGCCTTGGCTTTGTTCCTAATGTTCTTTGTTCTATCTATTCCCCTCTTCCTCCTCCAGGAAAAAATTGGTGAAAACAGAATTTTCTGTAATTTTCAGTAGTTCTGCCATGTTAAACATGCTATTATCCGGTTTACTATTGCATTGTATATTTGGGATGGTATATTTGTTGATCACGGCTTTATTCTTTCTACATCTTGAGAACGTTTTATATTAGAGTTGGATTGCCTTTATATTGGGGTTGCTTTTATGTGTGATGATAATTAGGTTGTGGAATATTCTTAATGAAGAGTGAATGTTAAATGCTACATTATTGTTTAATTGGAAAGGCTCCTCTAAAGCAAGTTTGTATTTGTTGAGGTTAGCAAATAAAGATAAACTCCCTTAATTTTGTTGGAGATCATATATCAATTAGAGATATAGCTAAATTATAGTTTATAAATGGATACAAATCTTACTTTGCAAGTTATTTTTACAAGGTGGAGTTAGGCTTAACTCCACTTTCTAAGGTGGAATTAAAATCTATCCTAACAAGGCTTATTAGACCTATTGTATTTCTTGCTATTGGACCACTCTCAAATCACCCACAAGTATTTAGTCCCATGCTCTAGATGTCCAGTTCTCGATATGACAGGGTGCATTGGAGTTCTCACATGAACTAAACATATGACTAGATTATAATATATAAGTAGGTACAAACTTCATTTTACAAGACAATTTTGTAGAGTTGGGTTAGGTTTAGTTCTACTTTCTTAGAAATCTAATAAATTACATTGTAAACTTAACTCAATATATGATGTAAGGTTGAATGTGCCCTTAGTTGCTGACTTTGGTGGCAAACTTACTTTAGGGGAGCTTTCTCCTGTTGTTATTTACTTGATCAATCATGATTCTTGACCGTTTTTGCTAAATTAGCTAATGGTGTGTTTTTATTGAGCTCGGTAGTGTACTACAAAAACCTTGATTGTTGTTACCACAACTAAAACTTTCCTTTTCTTTATTTTGTTGTATACTTGAATCTTTTATGATTTGGGGTTGAGTTACTGTTTTGTCATTTACTTTTTACTAGGTATGCAACTGCCAGTGCACGATCTGATGGGCTTCTTCTGCTTTGTGGAGGGAGGGATGCCAATAGTGCTGTGAGTTATCTATTCAGACATTCACTGTCATTCTATTGAATTGAATTCTATAGGAATTTGCTTGTATGAATTTTCCATAGTTTGTCATTAGTATCACTTTTATTTCCCATTATGCCCTTGTGGTTTACCTGCACTGTGGCCCATCCACTTTTCTTAAGCTACCATGGTAGATTAAGATGTTAACTCACCATAATAATTAGGTCTGTCTCTACCTGGTTTCCATATAAAGAACATTCTGATGGAGGAGTAAACAGGGGCAAAGATAAGGTATGTTCAAGAGTTGAAAAAAGAAAGGCAAAAACAAAACAGAGATACTAGGAGGATTGTAGCAGATTACAGGACAGTATCTTTCTTTTGCAAATTGGATTGACCCGAAGAATCGTGACTACCTTCAATTCTTCATAAATAAGTGATCTTCTGTTTTTGTTCTTGACTTGAGCGTGAAGTAGATCCAGAGTGAGAGCAATATGAGGCTTGCAATTCAGTGCAAAATAATATCATAATCCTGTTGAACTGCTGTTTGAGCAAAGGAATCTCAATTTAATATCATAATTCTGATGTAAACTGTATTTACTCTTTCTTGATAAGTAAAATAACTTGTTTCCTTATAGAGTTATTACTTTGAAGGAAGAAAAATCCATAGCCACATTAGCACTTCATTTTTTCAAAGCGCAGCACAAGGTCCAGCAAGCAGCAAGTAGCAATATGTTCATTTCGTAGATCCCACTCCCTTGACTAAGCATAATCTCTGTTCATTTTGTCCACTGTTTTAACCTCCATCCAGAACACGTTATTGTTAAATTGTTTCTTGGCACCCACTCATTTATTTTTAAATCTGACTTACCCACATATAGGACTGGTATAGAATCCGGTGATATTTGAGTTCAAATAAATGAAGCTAGATAATACTTTTGGCAATAACCTGTTGAAAATTCTGACAACTATACAGAATCTTTAAATTGCTCAGGCAGTCTATTATTACCTGCGAGTAAATAGTCAACACTCATGGTTATTTTATGTTTGACCTCGTTTCTACCGATAGTTATTGTTAGAAGTGGGTTTTAAGCCTAACTCAACCTCACAAAACTGGCTTATAAGGTGAGGTTTGCACCTCACTTATATACTATGAAATGGCCTTATCTCTAGTCGATGTGGGACTTCCAACACACCTCCTCACGCCGAGGTATATTCATCTCGTGCGTGGGACAAGAAATTAGTGGGTGGTCCGTTAGCGGCCCGATATCGGGTGGAACAGAATGTCCAAGAAAGTTCGCTAGGATAGGCTCTAACTTGGCTCTGATACCATGTTAGAAGTGGGTTTTAAGCCTAATTCAATCTCACAAAACCGGCTTGTAAGGTGAGGTTTGCACCTCACTTATATACTATAAAATGGCCTTATCTCTAGTCGATGTGGGACTTCTAACAGTTATTATCAATTTCTGCTTTTTGTTTTCTCATTAACAAACGGTTATTGGTGGATTCATGTAATTCTGTCTTTGTTAAGTATTTTCATGTGGCCCATATGAATTTCTTGTTTTTAACCTGACCACATGTTCTTTCCCTCTTGCCCTTCCCTTAAATCTTATATTACAGCCATTGGCAAGTGCATATGGACTTGCTAAGCATAGAGATGGCCGTTGGGAATGGGCCATTGCTCCTGGTGTCTCACCATCTCCAAGATATCAACATGCAGCGGTATGACTTAGTTTCTTTTATTTTTTATATTTATTTCTTAGTTGGTCATATATTCTAAGGATTTCAATTTACTTGTTTAACGATTCCAGGTATTTGTTAATGCAAGGCTTCATGTGTTTGGTGGGGCTCTTGGGGGAGGACAGATGGTTGAAGATTCATCAAGTGTTGCAGGTACTTGGTTCTTTGTTGTGATGCTTAATCTTGGATAAAGAGCAGAGGTACAACTGTTGATTGTAAAGTTAATATCTTTTATTGTACTAACATACGTGCTATTGCATAACAAACTATGAAGTTGTTAAAATATGCCTTTTTAATTTTGGATCAACTGTTATGACTTGTACTTTATCTGTGTATCCCTCACTTTAGAGAACTTAAATCTTTTACGGAGTAGTTATTTGCCTTTATAACCTTATATCTTCCTATATTCTTGTGTACATATTTTTTTCGTTTTTGACTGAAGGATGAATTTACTTTTGGACAAATTGAGAAAGAGAATCTTGTGGAAATCGGGATGACCTGTTATAAGCGATACCAAATACTTTTGAAGTTTCATTACTGTTTTAGCTACTGTGTAGGGTACCTTGCTCGTGCCTAGATGCTGCTGTAGCCTTTAGTTATTTTTTTCCGATGGTAATTTCTTTTGTATGTGAAAGCATGATTTATTGTTATGCCAATTAATGTAGCATTTATAAGTATTTCTTTTGTTTCTTTTGCTGTTTGTAGTATTGGACACTGCTGCTGGTGTTTGGTGTGATACAAAATCTGTTGTTACCAGTCCAAGAACAGGTAGATACAGTGCTGATGCTGCTGGTGGAGATGCATCAGTTGAGTTGACACGGCGTTGTAGGCATGCTGCTGCTGCTATTGGTGACCTGATTTTTATCTATGGTGGTTTGCGTGGCGGTAAGTCTTAAATTTAAGTTACTTGGGTTCATCTAAATGGAATTAATTTCGTATTTGCTTGAACATTCATGACTGTTTTTGTTATAAAAATTAGGAGTAAATTTTATATAATAAAGAATATCTAGATTATATATGTATTATTTGGAAAGTTTTTATGTATTACCGTATCATATCTTAATTATTAGGGGATGTAAAATCTCCTCTAATTATTGTATTGATTATAAGTAAAGCATGTGTTGTTTTAAAAACACATACAACTCAATGTCTCTCTCTTTCCTATAGTTTAACATGGTTTTAAGCCTATTCTAGCAAAGTTTGCTGTTGGGTCTATCGCACTAACTACTATCAGTCCACTTTTAGACCACTCATAAACATCTATTCTCACACTCGAGATGTCCAATCCTTGGTGTGAGGGAATATGTTGGAGATTCTATATCGACTAAAGATATGACCAAATTCTAGTATAAGTGGATGCAAATTTGCCTTACACTGGTCTTTTAAGGATAAGTTAAGCTTAAAGTATGCTTTCTAAGATGGTGTGATATGGTAGTATACACAAGTTTTTACATGGTGTCAAACAATTATCTCGTGCATGGTTTGAGAGTTTTCTTATTATAATCCAATAGTTTGTAATAAACGAAGCAATGTTAATTACTCTCTGTATTATTGTTATTCTCCCCTAGGTTATATCTATCTCATTGTGTATGTGAGCAACATTGTTATCACTATAGTGATAAGGATGGTATTGTATAACTAAAACAATATCTTGTTCAAAAGCTCTAGACAAAAGATCTTGGACACCTAAGGCATTTTCTTGGTATAGAAGTTGCACAATCCAAGGATGGTTTGGTCATATGTTAGAAAATGTACTCTTGACATTCTAGGAGAAATAGGGATGTATAGTCCGTGGACACCTGAATGAGTTTGTACCAAACTTGTACTTGACTGAGTAGTGCTGTATTTTGATTCTGGGGTATACATTATGTTAGTTGGTAAACTAAAATACCTAACTGTGGCCAAACCTGAGATGATCTCTGTAGTGACCATAGTAAGTCAATTTTTAAACTTTTTTAGTCAAGGTCACAACCATACAAATAGTAAAGTATGTTAAGAATGCTCTTGTTAAAAGCCTCATTTACAAAGATAAGGGAAATAATCAAATTGTTGTGTATTTTGATGTTGACTAGGTAGGGTCACCAATCTGATTGATCCTCCACTTTAGGGTATTGTGTTCTTGTTGGAGGTGATTTAATATTGTAGAAAAGTAAGAAACAATTTTTGTGGCAAGATCACGTGCAGAACAAGAATACAACGAAATAGCATTAGTCATTTGTGAGCTCATATGGCTAAAATAACTCCTCAAAGAGCTTAGACTTGGATAAAATTTCTAAATGCACCTTATATGTAACGACTAGACAATATTACACATTGTCTCGTATGCTGACTTTAGTAGGAGGACCAAGCATATTAAGGGGGATCGTCACTCATAAAAGAAAAGACTGGAGTCTTGAGATATCACTACTAGATTTGTCAATTCTAGTAAATAGTTGGTTGACATTCACCAAGTCTCTTAAGAGAATAAAACACTGATTATATTTGCTGCAAGCTGGACAGACATGACTCATGCTCCAACTTAAGGAGCAGTGTTATACTTGTAGAAATAAGGATCATATCCTTATTATTTGAGGATATCAAATCTCCTCTATTTATTGTATTAATTCCTTTTTGTTAGAAAAACACAGTGTCAGCTCAATCTCTTTTTTTCCTATTGTTCAACACTTTTATCAATATCAATGTTGTTGATGAGGTCATACTTTTTTATGATGTTAATTTAGTCACTTCAATGTATCTAATTCACACATTTTATTTTGCTTAATATTCAGTTGAATTTATTGTTATTATTTTTTTATTTTTGTTTGGACTTTGAAGCAAATGGAATTAAATGTTAGTATTGCTTACTAGAATATGAATTCTTGGTGCTAGGAGAGGAGGTGGAAGGTAGAAACTTACGAAATAGCTCAAATCACATGATCATCTTAGCATATCTTAGAATATGGATTCCGACTTAATTTAACTTTACAAAATCAATTTGTAAGGTGAGATTTGCACTCCATTTATATACTATATTTTAGTCATATTACTAGTTAATGCAAAATCTCAATATACTGTTTCAAGTTGAGAATTGGACATCTTAAATGCGAGACTAAATTTTAGTGGTCTAATTATGGGCCAATAGTGTATTGGATGATAGGTCCAACAAAATAGCTAGAATAATCTCTTTCATTATAATTGTGAGATGAGATTTGAATGAACTCAACTTCACACAAATGGTTTTTAGGGTAAGGTTTAAATCCACTTATATGCTATATTTTGACCATATCAGGCCATGTTAGATTATCAAGCTTGAGACTAGATATTTACAAAATATCCCAGTTCAACCACATATGTGGCCACATTGTAGCATATTAATCGGAGCAATTCTCATCTTGTTATTTTGTCCCACTTTCTATTAATTATTGTGTCATCCGCTATCAAATTACTCACCACAAATATTTTGTCCTATGCTTGAGGTGTTTGATGCATAGTGTGAAAGAATATGTTCGAGATCTTGTATTAACTAGAGAATGATCAACTGATAGTCTAAAAGTAGGGAACAATCCTTATCATGAAAACTGTATTTGCCATTATTAGAGCTTCAATTTTTCGGATCGTTAAATATATTTCTTAGTTTTTTACTATTTTGTCAGAATGATTCTGTTGAAGATATTTCTTTCTCTTTTCTGTTGGACTGATTTTCTGTTAGACTCTCTTATGTTAGTTTTAACTGACAAGAGCGGTCAGTTACTTCTAATACCTATCAGTGATAGTTCTCTTGTCTTCTTACATGACTTCCGAAAATCTTAATCTTAATTTAGCTCAACTGCATGTTTAGGTAGCTGTTTTTGAGTTGAGTAGAGCACATCTAGATTGTTGAGAGAAACTTGGGTATTGCTTGTTGCTATAATTATAGAAATAAAAATAAGGTGCTTATCCTATATAATCAGGAATATCTAGATTATATATGTATTATTAGAAACATTTTTATTTATTCCAGTTCTATATCTTTATTATTAAAGGATATCAAATCTCCTCTATTTATTGTATTGATTCTTTTTTCTCAATATAAATAACGCACGTGTGTTGTGTCAAAAACATATGCTTTCAGTTTAACGTTTCTCTCTTCCAACACTAGGCATGTGTGAACATTATGAGAGATAATTCCAATTAACAGTTGTAAAATTCATTTATTTTTTTTTTCTATGGATCTAGGATAACAATATTATTTCAAATTTGAACTGTTGTTGAGCATGACCAGGCACTTTTCTTTTTTTTTCTTCTTGCAAGCTGAAAAGCTTGTTATCGTGCTCACTTTGGTATTGTATGCTATGGTGAGTTCTAATTTTTTTGCTTGATGTGTGAGTGACCATGTTGTATTCTTTATGCCACAGGGGTCTTGCTGGACGATCTACTTGTTGCTGAAGATCTTGCTGCTGCTGAAACAACAGCTGCTGCTTCACATGCAGCAGCTGCAGCTGCATCTAATGTACAAGCTGGACGACTACCTGGACGATATGGTGGATTTGTTGATGATAGGACAAGGCAAACCATGATTGAAGCAGCTCCAGATGGTGCTGTTGTTTTGGGAAATCCAGTTGCCCCCCCTGTAAATGGGGACATACATACTGATATCAGCACTGAAAATGCCTTAGTCCCAGGAACTAGGTATGTCTGTTTTTATCATCTGAAAATATCTTTGGGTGAAGTATTGAATTGTTATTTTGGCTTTGTCATTCATGTGAAGAATTTTTAACAGGCGAACAAGCAAAGGAGTTGAATATCTAGTTGAAGCATCAGCTGCAGAAGCTGAAGCTATTAGTGCCACACTGGCAGCTGCCAAAGCACGGCAAGTAAATGGGGAAGTTGAATTGCCTGATCGAGATCGTGGGGCTGAGGCAACACCTAGTGGGAAACAAATATATTCCTTGATTAAGCCTGATTCTTCTGCGTCAAATAGCATTCCTCCTGGTGGAGTGAGGCTGCATCACAGAGCTGTGAGTAGTACATTTTTTATTTCCTTGGGAAAATTATGTTGTCTCAAATTCCATGGATGTTGAAGGCCAATGTCCATTTCCTGGAATTTTCTGCAGGTGGTTGTTGCTGCAGAGACTGGTGGTGCATTAGGTGGCATGGTTAGACAGCTTTCAATTGATCAGTTTGAGAATGAAGGCAGGCGAGTCAGTTATGGGACTCCTGAAAGTGCAACAGCTGCTAGAAAGTTATTAGATCGACAGATGTCTATCAATAGTGTACCAAAGAAGGTACTTGTCTCTTTATTATTTATAATTGATTATAGTATTCGTACCAATAATATTGGAAAAAATGTTTAATCTTCCACATATTTTTAATGGTATCAATAATAGGTTGCCACACTGTTGGAAGCATTTTAGCTAATGGTGGTTATAATGTTCAAACTCTTTAATGACGTTAAAACTGAGAATACATGATTGGATGACAGTGAAGAATTTTTGCACTACTAGAAGATTAAAATTAAATTCTTTAAGAATAAATAGTATTTGTGTTTATTAGTTAAGCAATAGTAGAGGATCAGGTGCACTATATCTTTATATGTAATCGGTTTAAAATAACATGAACTACTTAACAACCTGACCTATAAAATCTGCTAGTCATGAATAGGGTCAGGTATTCGTTTAGTCTTGTTCGTTAACCCTCCTTTTGTTGGCATTAACTAATAACTACACCATTACATTCACACCCTTTTCCTGCATTGCAATATTTTTAATGTGTGGTGTTGAAGCTTGATTTCCTTTTACGTCTCTTCATAGGTTATTTTTAAATATTACGTTTAATCACCCAACTTGTTGGCTTCAAGTTATATCTTCCTGTTTCTTATCAAGCTTCTGGACCTTCTTTTATAGGTTGTAGCTCACCTCTTAAAGCCACGTGGTTGGAAACCGCCAGTTCGGCGACAGTTTTTCTTGGACTGCAATGAAATTGCGGATCTTTGTGATAGTGCAGAACGAATATTTTCAAGTGAACCAACCGTCATACAGCTTAGGGCTCCAATTAAAATATTTGGTGATTTACATGGGCAATTTGGAGATCTCATGCGCCTCTTTGATGAGTATGGCTCACCATCCACGGCTGGTGACATATCGTAAGTTGCTTAGTTCCCGTGGATTGATTTGTATATAAATGTGAATGAAGGATAGTTATATTGTGTCACTAATGCTATTTTTTTTATTATTATTATTATTATTATGACATCTGTCTCCTATTTCTAGTAATAGCCTCTGGGTCAATAAGTATTTATCAGATCGTTTCTGTGCATGATTGGTAGCGTGTTAAGGTGTCCAAACTACGACAACCTGCTTTTAATTGTTTGTGCCCGAGGGTTTGCTTTCAAAATATATCTTGAACATCGTGGAGTCCAACTGTATGGTTAATGTTAATGAGTTGTTTTAAATCAGACCAAACGATGGACTGGTAAGGGGCTTGATTGAGTGTTCATTGGTTTAATTATGGTTGAAGTAGGTTGAGTTGGTAATTTTAACGCATAATTTTATATTTAGTTAGATCATTTTTAAGTTACCATAAAAGGATCATATTACAAATTCTTAACTTTTTAAAGTTCTTTATAACTAGTTAAATAAAAGCAAAATATGTAAATACCATATATGAGCATTAATTCATTTAACGAAAAAACTGAATAAGCATTTTTTTTCTGAAAAGACCTGTTCAAATAAGTTTATAAGAAGGTTCTTACTCTTCTACTGGTTTTCTGGCTATTGCAGAGGTACTGAATAGAATAAATAATTAGTATTTATTTCCCCTTCCCCCATGACCGAGCAGCATTATATTTTTTGGACCATTCTAATGTAAGTGATTTAGGCATTTAATGTCCTCTAATGTTAATTTTGTATAATGACTATCAGATACATCGACTATCTATTCCTTGGAGATTATGTTGATAGGGGTCAACACAGCCTGGAAACTATTAGCCTTCTGCTTGCTCTGAAGGTACTCTGGATGCTATAGGTTGTCTTTTTGTGTTGTTTGACAAGTTTGATGGCATCAAATTTATGCATGGTTGTTTGGATTATGCAGGTTGAGTATCCGAACAATGTACATTTAATACGTGGAAACCATGAAGCTGCAGATATTAATGCCCTTTTTGGTTTCCGAATAGAGTGCATCGAGAGGATGGTAAGGACTTTGAAATTACATATGCAGGTCATCTTTCTTTTGTTATCTGTCACTCAAGAACTTCTGTAATTTTCTTATAGGGTGAGAGAGATGGAATTTGGGCATGGCACCGTATAAACCGTCTGTTTAATTGGCTTCCTCTGGCAGCACTAATTGAGAAAAAAATTATTTGCATGCATGGGGGTATTGGTCGTTCAATAAATCACTTGGAACAAATTGAGAATATTCAGCGTCCAATTACGATGGAAGCAGGATCAATTGTGCTTATGGATCTATTGTGGTTGGTGTATTTTGTATACTCGTGATGTTTGTGACAATTTATTTCATTTTCTTTTGAAAGAATGACAGCATGAAGTGTTTCTCCAGGTCTGACCCCACAGAGAATGACAGTGTGGAAGGGCTGCGGCCAAATGCTCGGGGTCCAGGATTAGTTACTTTTGGGGTGAGTGGTTGTTATTTGGTATTCGGACAAACCATTATGATTTTGTTTTAGTTTCCGGTAGAATGATATAAATAGATTAAGGTTTTTGATTTTTCTAAATTTGACAACAAATATATAATAGTTTAATTTTTATTTACTGGCATTGTAAATATTTTTACACCATCAACGAATTAAAAAAATACCTTATGTACGACTTATAAAGTAATTGTTATTAATGTCAACAGTCGTACATAATTGACCATATATGATCGGAGGATGGTGAATAAAATCTTTAGAATGTCAGTACATTCTAATTCAATTTGTATACTAATATTGTTTATTTTGTTTTTCGGTTTCATAAATTTGACAAACTTTTATTAATGCTCATGCTTATGCATTAATTTTATTATCCAGAAAATTCATGTTTATGTATTACTGTCTACTAATTTTGATGCATGATTTGAAACTTTTCAAATAAATTGTGCAGTGTTTATGCCCTGAAACTTCTAACGTGCGATTATTTTCAAAGCTAGCCTTATCATAGATAGTTGCAAAAACTACAAATCTGATTTCTTTCATTTACTAGTGCTGTTGTTTCGCTTTTCTATACTGCATGTCTAAAGTCTCATTTATTCCCTTCCCATAAAGAGTCTCTCAAAATAGATAGGGTCGATGAAGAACGAAGAATTCACCTTGATACATATCTTCGTACACTTTCACTTACATCACATACACAAGTACTCTCTGAACCATGCAATAAGGTCACCCATAATACGGCTCTCCCACTTGAGTTACCTTAGCCCTAAGCATTTTCTGTCGTTATTGTTAATGCTACACTCAGTATTTCGTCTAATTTGAAGACTTCATACCTTTTCTGATGGCTATTATTTTTATTGTTCTAGTGTTGGTAGAAACAAGATAGTCTATACAGCTTATATAGTCATCGTATGTAAGTCATTTTGTACAGCTTTAGGTTTTACTAGTTAGTCAGTACAGCTCTCAGTAAGCAATGCCCATAAATACATTTCTGTACTCATGTTTTCAGTGTGATGGGATAAAAAATTTCGGTTCATATCTAATTCTATCTTTAGTTTCGTTCATCTAAGATCTAGGCGCTTGCCTTTTTGGAATTGTTTGCTTTTTTTTTTTTTTTTTTTTTTT
>Ga0214545_1007143_pt1 | contig 18923 bp, 19 predicted proteins | sample CNSS4metaG_FD_160064 | JGI IMG/M metagenome (GOLD analysis project Ga0214545, IMG submission 160064) | Root nodule microbial communities from cowpea collected in UCLA plant growth center, Los Angeles, California, USA - CNSS4 | ecosystem: Host-associated > Plants > Roots > Nodule | place: USA...
GCATATTATTTCTTTGTGAGAGAGCAACAAAAAGAATGGGTTTTCGCATGCCAGGTATTGTTAGACAGGGATCATTTTCAGCATCCAAAGCAACTCGCAAGGGACTTGAAGTCCCCAAAGGCTATCTCGCAGTCTATGTTGGAGTTAACATGAGACGATTTGTGATTCCAATATCATACTTGAACCAATCTTCATTTCAAGATTTACTAAGCAAAGCTGAACAAGAGTTTGGATATGATCATCCAACGGGTGGCCTCACAATTCCATGCGATGAGGATGAGTTTCTAAGCCTCACTTCTCGCTTGAATGAGCTGCTGTAAATCAAGCTTTGATAGAAACTAGGATAGATTACTTGAGGCAATTTTGTACAGAAGGAAATTTCATTTATTTTTTTTTGCAATTATTTTCCAAATTTTTCATCCCTGTATAATCCAAGTTGGAAATTCTTACTTGAATGAGAACGTTAGGACTATGCATTTCCATAAACATTTTTGTTGCTTTAGGATTTTCTACATCACCTGACATTTTACAATTATATGAAGAAGAAAGGTGTCTGATCAGAAATAGGAAAGTTTCAATGTTTAATGCAGTAAACTTTTTTCGCTTCAAAAAAAAAAAAAAAGTGATTATTTCCAAACTCTTTCCTAGCTTCAAACTCACAGAAGCAGCAGCTGATTTCCATCTCTTGCAGACAAAAGTAAGGCGAAAGAAGGAGGAAGTTGGTAGCCATGAAAGGACTCTCTCTAAGAGATCTTCATAAAGGTCATCCAGAGAAAAAAACGTTCAAGTGTGAATAGTCTCCATTTTCTGGAGAATTTCTTTTCAAACCGTGTTCCATTGGCCACAAATTTGGAGAAACCAACTGTAGAAACAACAAAGGTGTTGAGACGTTATCAAAAAATCAATCTTTTTTTCACTTTTTTATCACTCATAAACGCCAATTGAAGTGAATTAAGACTTTCAACTTAAATGGGTAACGCCAAAAATTGTTTATCTGCACCCAAAAAGATCAAAACTTTCCCTTTCTTTCTCCAACCCCGTGAATTCGCAAGACTCGTTCTTGAATTTTTGTAAGTTGAAACCTGTACCCGCACCCATGAAAAGCTACTAAAGAAAACTGACAAGCTATAGTTTAGAAGCAAACATGAAACTAGAGACTCCAAAATCCAAAGCAATTTCATTCTTTTCCCTTTCACGACTAACCCTATTATTAGAAATCAACGCACAAGATAAAAAAACAGTAGAAACAGTGACTCGAGACAGAAGGGGTTTGATTTCATGAGAAGAAGTGGTGACTAAGCATATAAACAAGCATTCAACGGAACGCAACAATCTCTCACACAGAACAATAAGGAAGTGAACGCACAATCTTCTCACATATTCGATTTACAGAAATCTCAATCTTTAATCGATCCCTAAAAGTGCATTAAAATTAAAAAGAGTAACAAAATAAAATAACGCGTCACGTGTCGTCACAAAAATAATCACACTGGACATTATTACGTAAACTAAACTATTTACATAAAATTAAAGAAAAAAATTTTAAAAAAATTAATTAAATAAAATTTACGAAAGTTAGAACTAAATTATAAATAATATTAAATTAGGATCTAACTGAAAAAAGTTAACCAAAAGATCAGATAAAATTCTTTTTAATGAAGAGGTAAGCCAATATTTACAACTAAAATTTTGGAAAATATAGCAAAAAAAATCCATTAAAAAAATGTATAGGGACAAAAAAATATATTAATATTACATAAAAAAAATTAATTATTTACAAAATGACCCTTAATAATTAATTAAAGAAGAGATAATATTATTTTAATAAAATTATCGACAATGAAAAAAAATATCATTACATAAAATAATCTATCATAAACATAAAATATAATTTGCATATTAAAAAATATTCGCTCACAATAAATTTTAATTATAATATAAGTCATATACATTATTAAGATTATTTATCTATTATAAATTTTAATTATATAAAATAAATGTTTATTTTATTCCAAACTAAATGTTTATTACAAAAGCGAATTCTAAGGAACATATCCATTCCAATCCAAGGTCCACGTTGTTACAACTACAAATGGTTCCTTATTTTTTCCAAACCAGAAACATTCAGAGAAACATTCATGCTGTAAATTTGTTTTCCATGGCTGCTTCTTCCCTAATCTTCAACAGTTCACTCTCCTTTAACTTCTCACACACGGTCATATCCTTCAAACCTCAAAACCTCAAGCCACAATTTCCCTTTTCTTCTGCGATCTCACTTTACCATCTTCCCCTGTCTTTGGTTTCCTTCCAAGACGCTCAAAACCCACTACAGCATGAAACCCTGCAAAAATCAGAGCCAAATGCCTCACGCTTAAACCATTCAGCGAGACTCTTTGTGGGAAACTTGCCTTATTCGTTGCCCTCGTCTCAGTTAGCTCAGCGGTTTGAAGAGGCTGGCAATGTTGTATCCTCTGAGGTTTGTGAATTTTTTAGTTTTTTTCTTTTTCTTGAAACCCTTTTCGATTTCGGTTGTTTCATACGTAGATTTGAGGTTTTTGGTTTCTGGGGTGTGTTGGTTATAATAGTTTAGATTGTGTTTGTGACTCTTTTTTCATTTTTGCGGTTGAATATGTAGATTGTGTATGATGACATTACGGATAGAAGTAGAGGGTTTGCGTTTGTTACAATGGGGAGCGTGGAGGAAGCTGAATGTGCAACTCGAATGTTTGATGGCTCTGTAAGTCTTGCTCATACTCTAGTGTCGAAGATTTTCAGATGGGTGATTCGTTGAAAATGAAGTAGTTCAGATGTCAAAGTAGGGTTCTTTTTCCTTTTGCTACTGTCTACGCTATTCTATTTGTATGTAGTTTGAGATTGAGTTTGTTTAGTTAAGTGAAGGTAAATATCGGATTGTAACCTTTGATTGGAAAATCAAAGGAATGTGATAAATACCACATGTTTTTGAAGCTGTACACGTCCTAATTAGCAGGATGAGATATCAGAACTTGGCTATTTTGGAATTAGAGTTTGAGTTTATTTTGTCTTGTTATGCCATATTGGTGGTAATTCAGTTATCTTTTGTAGATGGTGAAGATGGAAGCGGACATAGGGACTAGAGTTATAACTTGGTGCATAATCAAGGCCTGGTTATGAAATAGTTTGATAACAGTTCAGTTTTCCATGTCTTGTTATCATTATCTACGAAATATATATCATCTTTTTTTATGATGTTGGGTCTTGATTTAGGAAATATGAAAGGCCACAAAGGCCACTGCTGGGCCAAGAAAAGCCTTTCATGCCAACACAGTTTTCTGTGAGGAGTTGTCATCATAATTCAGTTGTTTGCTGTGCTATACAAGTGAACAGAATTCATCTGATGGTAATGGCTGTGATGATGATGAACAGGAAATTGGAGGTAGGATTATTAAGGTAAACTTCACAGAAATACCCAGAAAAGGAAAATGGAGAGTAATGGGTTCAAACTACAGAGGCTTTGTAGACAGCCCTCACAAGATTTATGCTGGAAACCTTGGTTGGGGTGTGACTTCACAGTGTCTTAGAGATGCCTTTGTTGAGCAGCCAGGCTTCCTGAGTGCCAAAGTCATCTATGAAAGGAACAGTGGGAAGTCTCAGGGATACGGGTTTGTCTCTTTTGAAACTGCTGAGGATGTAGAGGCTGCTTTGAATTCTATGAATGGAGTGGTATGGACAATTTTGGTTGATTTGTTTTGATAGTTTGAGTTCATCTTATGATGTCAATTTAACTGTGCAACCACTTTCTTTGTATGTGTAACACACTGTTCTAGGAAGTTCAAGGCAGGCCCTTACGTCTGAATCTAGCTGCAGGATGAGGGGACTTTATCTCATCTCATAATTCATCAGAACACAAGTAATGTTGGTAGCATTGAATTGGTGTTTAGGGTCAGCATCTGAGGTATGTGATTGATCATTTTTTACCCAAAAAGTTGCTTATGTTCATCTAAATCTGTGTAATGTGATCTTCCTCTCATTTCCTGTCATTTGCTGGAAATCAATCATATTTATCCCATTGGTTGTAGAAGAAATGTATTTAATAATAGTACTAAAGCAATCATAAGTAATACACTGAAAATTCATTCAGCTATGAGCATTTTTCATGGTTACTAATTTGGAATGAACAAATCGTTTTTGTTCTATGTTTTCTTCTATGAGTTTTGTCGACTACTATTATTTCTGGTTCTCATTAATTTTTTTATTTTCATGTTACAGCCTATCTAGAGCATCCTTACTGATGCTAACAAATATACAGGACATTCAAGGCAACCTTACATTCATAGAAATCGCCAAGGTAACGTTATATTTAGAAGAATTGTCACTCAAAATTTGCATATATGTTCACGTATCCTTATTGTTTAGTGAAACAGTTGAAGTTGTTCTTACTAGATGAGTCTTGGAAGAAAATCTTGGAAGGTCGCCCTTGAACAAGAACCGATAGTGTTTAGCTCCAATCAAAGAATATATGACCAATGACTTGCATTTGCTTGGTTAGGCTTGTAGGATGTTTCTTTGTTGATTATTAAATGAAGAGTTAAATATGTTTTTGATCCCTGAACTCTTAGTGAATTTTGGAATTAGTCAATTTCGAAACTTTTGGACCAATTTAGTCATTCATCTTTCAAAATAGGTGGATTTAGTCCTTTTAATTAGATTTTGTTAGGTTTATTTGATGTTTCGTATGCATTTCAGTATTGTATTTGAGTTGTATATATTGTTTTACACATTTTTACTTTATTGTTAAGTCAAATATTATTATGAAATGTGCTTGAAATGTCAAATAAATTCAATAAAATTTGATTAAAATGACTAAATTGGTCCAAAGTTTCGAGATGGACTAATTTCAAAATTCATTGAAAGTGAAGAGACCAAAAATATATTTAACCCTTCAATGAATCTTGGAAGCTTTCTTGGTTAGTTTTGGGTGCTTGGATCTTATATATTTACATTAATTATGTTTTATATTTATGCCAACGTGTCGGTAACTATTAATTAATGTTTGTCTTTAGTGTTATGAATGGATAAATCGGGTAGACATCACAATAAATTGAACATTTACTAATGTAATTATAAATTGAATCTTCTCAAAGATAATTATAATCATTATTCAATACTTCATATCCAGATATTGTGTAACGTAGAGTTATTGTTAATTTTAATGGAGTGTGATAAACAATAAGGTGGTTATAAATTCGTTTACTAGGTGAGACGTAGAGTATAATCATAAGTCATGATACAAATTATTAATGACAAGTTTTGGACAACTTTCTTTCTATTACGTTTAAGTTTAACTTGCTTTTAATAATTGTTGCGAATATTTGAAAATTCTCCACCACTTCTTCTAGACATAATTCAATAGATACGTCGCTATTGAGGACGTAAAACTTTAGAATTTAAAAATATTTAGGACATTTGGAATTACTTAAGTGCATTATAACGATGTACTTTTTTTCAATGATTACATAATACATATTTATATTTATTGTGTGCATATATTACTGTGATGCAACAATTGTATTATTGACTTTTACTTCTTTTTTCCTATAGATGGTCCCAAATAGGCAGTTCCTTCTTAAAGAAATTGTACACTTTAAACATTAGTTTTTACATTAATCTATATGTTAAGTGGTTCATGATATTGGTTTAATTTTAATTCAATTATATTAGTGTCTAATATTAAGCGAATTTTATTTTATTAGGATTACTTCAATTAACGTAAATCTGACTCTAATCTAAATATTTATTTATTAAAAAAGATTTAAAATGATTTTTATATATTTAAAAAGACTAATCTTTTGAGTCATGTTAGAGTTGATTAAACTGTTTTTAACGGTTGTAATTAACTGATATTAATATTTGAAAATTAAATTTATGTTTTTTTTGTAATGGACTTAATAAACTAATATTCAATAGATTTTTATAATAACGAAATGATTATTTTAAAAAGAAAATTATTTGGCTCGGATAGATATAAGATTCAAATATTCCATGCTTAATATAATATTTTTTATTTCATACTAAACTCACAAAACTTTATGTTTTGTATGATAAAGGAATTTCACATTTCTGTATGTAACATGTACAACGTTGAGTGAAAATGTTAATGGATGAGTTATTGATGTGGGTAAGAAAGAAAGAGAAGTTAAACCATCTTCGACAATAGAGTTCGTCAAAGATGTTAACCAAATCCATGAATCTACCAACCAATCAGATGGTTCAATCTATGATGTTTCGACACGTCTCATAAATGGTGTGTTCCGTATCCGATATGTATCAGATACATACACTTGTACGATACTTGTAAGACACACTGTATTCAATTTGAAAGATATTTTTTTATCTTTCACATGATTTTAACAATTAAAATAAGGAACAAATCTTATATTTTGCATATTGGATATTAGATAGATAGATTAGATTCATTTTATGTTAGTTAACAATGGATTAGTTGACACTGTCAAACTTAACATGTATATACACGTCATGTCTCGTGTCCTATATTTTTTCAATTTAGTTGTATCTTCGTGTCCATATCCGTACCCGATTATCCGAACAAGATAGAAAGACGATATGAATAATGGTACAACTCTTATGTACAAATAAACAAACAAAACAATCACTATAGTACTTCACTCATATGAAGCTACCTAAATTTACAAATAACCAGGTAATTTATACATGCATGCAAAAGAATATACCACCTCCATAAAACTGCTTCTGCGAATTCTCTTCCTGCCTTCTAGAAACCGAACCAAAACTTCTTCAAACAGGTACCGGTCCAACGTGGAAAATTTAGAAAAAATGACCAAAAACATTACACAAGACTTGACTATAATAACATAACAACAATGATGTTTGAACCAGTCCACGTTCTTGGCAGCCACCACTGGAAGGAGGAATAATAATAAATAATATTAATCAATTTCTTAAAACTATGGGGAGAACTATGATCAAGATGATAATAATGAGCAGAATGATGGCGTAGCAGGTCCACTTTCGGGTGTTTTTCTGGTGCTTCCTTGCTACTTGGAGTTGCTGGACCCCACCTCGCACGTACGAGTTGGCACGTGCTACATGGCTCTCTATGTCGTCCAATTGCTCTCCCTGGGACTGCACCAACACAGCCATGTCCAGGAACACCTGGTGCAGCTCCTTCAGGTTTCGCTCTATCTCTTTCACCGTGTCGTGCCTCTCTTGAATCTCTTGAATCGTCTCCATCACGCTCGCTCTACCTTGCTGCTCAATCGCTTTCTGCAAAAATGTTTCACTCTCACCTGTTCCAACATAACACTTAACTTCATGTTTCGTTTCGTCTTTCAAATCTCGTACCATGTTTTCGATTATGAATAATCTGTGTTTCCTAACAAAGTCAAACATATCCTATATCTAAAGGATGATAAACCAAACACGCACAAAAATATGAAACAAAATTTTGAAAATTGATACACACCTGTAGAAATGAGAAGGTCGATGGTTTTGTCATCGGGGTTCTCTCCGGTAACAGTATAATACCTCCGCTGCACGGTTTCTCTGTACTCCGTCGATATCAGTTGTCTAAGGTTATTGAAGTTGTCCATGGAGTCTTTCAGATTCTTCCTCAATCCGTTCACCACAGATGTTCTGGTTCGGTCCGAGGAAGAACCCGGTCCAGAACCGGGCAGGTTTCGGTTTGTCTGGTTGGACTTGTCCAGCGCTTCGAGCCGGACCTTGATGAGCTTGGCTTTCTTTAAAGCCAGTGATACGTCAGCGTCCATGCGCGAGCGAAGCTCTTTCACAGCGTTAGCACTGTGAAGTGTCTTGCTTTTTTCGTGGGAACCGCGCAAGTTCTCATGGAGACGCTCTAGCTCTTTCAACTCTGCTTTTACCGGCTCAACTTCCTCAAAGAACTTCTCCAGGTTCACGCCGCCCTCCACCGCCGCCATCTCGACCACGTGGTGGTGGTGGTGGTCCGGCGAGGCTTGGTCGCCGTTGCGGGTGAAGGAGCCCGAGAACAAGTCGTTCATTTTAAGGTTCTGGTGTATGGAGGAAGAGAAGTGAAAGGAATTATAAGATGAGAGAAAATTATCCCAATGAAAGTATTGAGAAAATTTGTATATGGGTGTATAAATGGCAGAGGCTTTGGAACGAAGGGTTTGAAATTTTCTTTAATAAGAATAATATTTTGGTGAAAGTGGGGAAGACTGGTTCAAATTGCAACATGGTTTGTAATTTTTAATTGGGTAAGAAATAATGAGAAAAACACGGTTTTATTATATGCAAAGTTGATGGGTCATGCACAAATGGTGGCTTTACAATATGTGAGAAAAATAAGAATGTGTGTGGAAAGGTAGCAGACAGAGAAGGTGATAACGGGTCAAAGGAGGTTGGGACTGGAGAAATGGGTTTGTGGGAAATTTCGTGTGAAGTGGAAAAGTATAATCAGTCTTGAAATTTGGGAGCCAAGGAAAGGGCAATGGTGGAATACTGCAGAAATAGAAGGCTCAAAAGATAGAAAAAAATTGAAAAAAAAAGGAGATTTTGGTTTAGCAGAAACTAATGCTAGTATTTTGTTACAAGCAGTCCCAACTGTTAACGATCCTAGGAATGGACCCCAATCAAATGGTTCAAAAATCAGCAAGTCAATGAAGAATTTTAACATATAGAAGTTTCATCACTGTAGCCTAACCATGATAGAACAAAAGCAAAACAGAATTACACTGTTGAAGTCTATAATGCTGCTACATATTCACAGGTTCGTTTCCCCGCTTTCCTCTTAAAAAATTAACCTAAAGGACATTAGAAACAAGAATTTACTGCTCGTTTGTCTAAAGTGATTTATAAAAATAAAACCCTACACGTAAATCCCCTTTACCTCCATTGTCATTTTCCATTCCCATTTTTCACTTGCACCACCGAAGACAATTATGGAGATGTACATTGAGATGCCCCTCATAATTTGTCGAGTTCAATAATATCTTAAGTTGCAAAAGTAATAGATCAGTGGACAATGTAAACTTGTGTATGATTATAATATCAACAGATTCAGTTGAAACTGAGTTAAGTTTCTGTCTAATAATGGCAACTGCAGATACAGTTTTTAAAGTAGATACTTAGTATACTAATCAATTGGAATAATTGCGATATAGCTCTGCCTATTGGACCCTCAGAAAGAGAAGTGTATGATGAATATAAGATAGTATGAGGGAGAGTAAGATACTGTACATCATATTTAGGGAAAGATCCCTTTATATATATAAATATATAAACCATCAGTCAGCAATACAAGTGTTCAAACTCATAAAATACTTACAGAAAAAGAATATGATGCTCAAAATAATGATCTCCAAAAATCTACCTCAACAGAACAACCAACCATTTCCTTCCCAGATTAACCATCCAACCGTTCCATGGATTGTAATAAAACTGTTGTTCACCCCCAACAGATTTTCTTTGAATGCACAACCCAATCCATGTTTCCCTCAACCATGCTAGATCCCAAAATATAAAGCTCAATCTTCAAATCAAAGTAAATGAAACAAGTATGTTTCGTGAATTATAGATCCTAATCCCTAAGGCTAAGCAGGAGGTGGAGGCGAAGGTGTTGTTGGTGTAGACTGATTACCACCATTGCCGCCACTACTGCTCTTTTCCCATGGCCTCACAGTGAAGAGCACCACAAACAAGATGATCACCAGAAGAAGTATGATACAATAACAGGTCCATTTCCTGGTGTTTTTCTGGTGCTTTCGTGCAGTCTGCAAATTCTCAGTTCCAGTGTGCACAAACGATTGAGCTCTTGCCACATGGCTCTCAATATCATCCAATTGTTCACCTTGATGTTGCACCAACACGGTCATGTCAAGGAATACTTGGTGCAACTCCTTCAGACTCTTCTCCAACTCTTTGACAGCATCATGTCTCTCTTGAATCTCATTGATGGTGTCCAGAATCCTACCCCTGCCTTGCTCTTGAATGGCCTTCTGAAGGAAAGTCTCACTCTCACCTGCATAAAAGTGAGAAACATATTACTATAGGACCTCCAAAACTTGCATCAAATCAGATTTAGACAAAATTGAACCCAAACCTAATCACGAGGACGAAATAATGCTTCACAAACTGGAATTTGGAAGACCACTTAGAAGTCCAATAAATTATCCACTAATTTCATCAAGTTTTATTTACTCCTCACTTGAAGCAATGATGGAGATAATGAGAACCTAATCATGACTTTGTTCTAGTAGATTAGAATTGAAGCCCCAAATTTCCTGCTATTAAACTTTTGTCTCTTTTTAGTAGATTTACTATTTTTATTTCAACTTTTTTAATATACAATCCAAAATCCACTGAGTCCCAACTAAAAATGAATCGAGCACCATACTACTGAAGAGTCTAAACTAAGAACTTCCTTGAGAAACCAAAATCCTTGGTTATCGAATTCCTACTTGATTTAACATCTTAGAGAATAAGAGAACGATTAGATTATTCACAACACTTCTCTCCAACATTATTGCTTTCTTTTTTTTATTTATCTCTTTCTCTCACTTCATTAATCATATCTCAAACTCCTCTTTTCATATCTACCTCCTTGTATCTCTCTTTGTTGTATAAAATAACGTCCAAGTATAATTTCCCTTCAAACAATGATCAAGAAACCACACCTAGTTTATATCCACATAAGACAATCTTATTCAACTCAACTCCACACATCAAAAAATCTCGCATCCTAAGTATTAGATACATAACTAGTATTCAAACTCAAGACTATTTATTAAGCTAGAATCATGGTCCACGCGATTTGTGGTAAATGGACCATTTAACATTAGAAGAGTGTATGAAAAGAAATGAGCTGGCTGTCACATGGACAAGAAGGCAGGCAACGCCACGACTATGACTTGATGAAATAAAATTAAATACAAATAAATTTTCTTAAAAAATGTACTTTGAATTTAGTTCAATCTCACAAAACTGCATACTGCACAACATCCATTGTCGAGAATTTAATGGCTTGAACATATGATTAGATATTTTGTGGATAATTCTATAGCAGTCCAATTTCAGGCAACACAGTAGACCTAACAAACTCTACTAAAATAGACTATGTTATCATTAAAATTGACTAAGAAATGAAGTTAAGGTGAGTTTTAAACTCCCTTATATACTATAATTTCTTCGTGTCTCTGTAACGATAACCAACAAAATTCGCTAAATTAGATCAAATTAAGATAAACACATCATCATTACGCTGTTCCATGTGATCCCTTAAACAGGTTATTGGGTTTGAATCTATTGAATGGAATGAGAGCTTAGACCCCACTAAAGCTGAAAAGCCACCTTCTAACGGAGGGTGGTTACTCAGTAACGATAACATACAAATAAATCCGAAACAAAACCTTACCAGTGGAGATCAAGCGATCGAGCGTGTTATCATCGGGATTCTCGCCGGTGACGGTGAAGTAGCGGCGCTGCACGGTCTCCCGGTACTCCGACGATACGAGCTGACGAATATCGTTGAAGTTCTCCATGGAGTCCCTCAGCTTCTTCTTCAGCCCGTTGACCACGGAGGTCCGGGTCCGGTCCGAGGAGGAACCGGGTCCGCAGCCTGGCAGGTTCCGGTTGGCGGCGTTGGAGCGGTCGAGAGCCTCGAGCTTGAGCTTGATGAGCTTGGCCTTCTTGAGAGCCACCGAAACGTCACCGTCCATGCGCGAACGGAGGTCCCTAACGGCGTTGGCGTTGTGCAGCGTCTTGCTCTGCTCGTGGCTGCTCCTCAGACTCTGCGCCAGTCCCTCCAACTCCTTCAGCTCCTCCTTCACGCCCTCCACGTCCTCAAAGAACTTGTCGAGGTTCACTTTCCCGCCGGCGTTCCCGTCACCGGCGCTGGACATCTCGATGACGTGGTGGCGGTCCGGGGAGGCCTGGTCGCTGCGGAAGCGAGAGAAGGAACTGGAGATCAAGTCGTTCATGGTTGCTACCTTGTTTTCTGGGACTGAACAATGAATCGAAGGTGTTTGTGAAATTGTGAAATTGTGAAACTGTGAAATATGAGAATCAGATCTTTGTGAGGAAGGCTTATTATGGTTCTGGATTTTTCAATTTGATTCAACAACTACCGCGTCGTGAGAAGAAAAGAGAAGTCAACGTGGGGTTTAAGATGACGTGGATGAGAGGGAAAGAGTTGAACTGGTGAACAATAGAAGCGCGTCACATAATCACATTCTTCTTTTCACGTTTTCTAATCTCATCGTAAAATAATTTTTTAAACTAAATCACTCAAAATTTTCGAATAATAAAACATATTCGAAATAAATGCAATGGGGTAATTCCCAAACATATATGGTAAAATTAGAAAATAATCATTAATTTCGTACTAAAAATCATTTTCTCTTTTGCTTAAGCTTAAAGAGAAAGCGCGTTTAGAATGGGTTAAGAGCGGAAAGAGCACTTTTACGGTAAGATAATTTGTATTTCGTTTCAGTTTTCAACCCTAGCAGTCAGCGTAAACAGAAAGGCCTATGAGGTTGTATTTTGCATTAATTATCTATGATTAGTTTATTATTTAAAAGGGTGAAAATTAAGCATAAGAGAAAAAAATCTTACCTACTCTATAAATAAATAGAGAAAAATCAATTTCAGGAGTATTAAAATTTAAAATCGATTTTGAGAGCATGGTAACATATTTAGATTTTTTTTTCCGCCGGAGAAAATTAATTCTAGAGAACAAAATTCATTACTGGAAAAATACTTTTTCCTTTAAGTAAATTTAACTAGTATAGAATTTATAATATGTATCTTATTTAAATTATAAAGGTTGTTCTAGTTTGTTAATCAACGCTACATCTGCCACTTTTAAATATAACTTAATTTTCTGAAAATCAATTTTACCAAAATTCTATACCATGATTATCGCTAGTCCTATTCCAAGATAATGAAAAACAATAATGAAATTCATTAACTTTAAAACTAAGAAATTTTATTTATTTTTCTTTATTCTTGAAAGAAATGCACACATTGACATGAAAAGAAGGGGAACCTTCTTTTTTGGCAATATTATATTTATGACACTAGAGTGAATAATCCCCTTCCATGATTAAACGAACATATCAAATAATGTTAATAAATCTCACTTTCACACTTTGATTTAAAAAAAAAAAAACAAATTAACGGGTGATATTAGAATAATCCATACAAATTTTTAGTTTTTCTTCTAGTATAATATATATATATATATATATATATATATATTTATATATATTCTTGTCCTTTATTGTTCATCATCTACATCATAGGTGAAAGGTCTTTGTTTCTCATAAAGCACATAGATAAGAATTTTTTTTCTTGCTATTTATTTCCCACCAACCCAAATACCTTGGTGAGCATGACCTAATCGACCTTTTTTGCTTCTCGTTGCAATTCTATAAAGCTGTTTTAGTATTATTTTGGGCTAATTAGTTCTACAAAATAAAAATGCATTTTTAAGCAAACTTCTTACTAATTTAATATATATTATTTTTGGAGGAGTGGAACATGGTCTTTTATTATTATTTTGGGTTAATTTGTTCTTACAAAGTAAAAATGAATGCGTTTTTTAGGTAAACTTCTTATTGATTTTATATATTATTATTTTAGGATGTGCGGCACATGGTTAAATTTATCAATCTTGAAAAGAGAAGTCTTGTGATAATGTATAAGTATTATGGCTAGATTTATGTGTGGAGAAATTTAATACATAGTAAAATTATATGGATATCATTTTGAAGAAAAATTAATTCCCCAAACTTCCAATATTAAGATGCAAATCAAGAGAATAAGTGTATTCAAGAGATCCCATGGGAATAATAATCTTCAGAGAAAGTTCAAGTCATGATTAGGGAATGTTTCCTATTCTTTAATTCTTTTCAATTTTTCTAATAAAGCTTCTCAATTTCCAAAAACACTAAGTTATATCAAATATTTCAAATGCTTAGAACATAGGTTCACACTTCTAATTGTTCAACCAAAAGAAATATTATCTTGGTAGGTAATGGATAAGTTGTTTCTAATTCTTTTTTTTTTTTTCTTTCTTCGTCACTTTTTAGTGAGGATGAGCACGTAATCTCACATATGAAGAGTAAATCTAAGACACATTATTAAATATATTACAAGAGGCACAAACAATCTTTAATCTTTGGAGTATTTTGTATTTACAAAAGGTTGTTGTTCTCCCAAGACATAAAGATCCATTGTGGGTGGTTCTTCTTTTTTTTTTTTTCTTTAGTTACTCTCTTATACATTTAAAGTCTAGAAACTAGTTACTAAGAGACATTAAGTCTATGTTTGAATTTGAAAATGAATTTAGATGAGCCGATATGAGTGGATTTGAAGGAAAAAGGATGTGAAAGTGAAATTATTTAAATTAAAAAAAATTGTGTGAAATGAAAAAAAAAACGAGAGGAAAGTTTGTGAGTAATGTGATTGGTTTGATAGATTAAAAGAAATATTTTAATTGATAAAATTGTAAGATAACAATTTTACCCTTATGTTTAAAAGGTATTTTAAGATAAATTGTTGTTAGTGAAAAATATATGTTGAAATGAATTGTGAGTTATTATTTAAAATAAAAAGTTTTAATTGATGAAATTATACTAAAATAAAATGAGATTATTATTATTGTTGTTGTTATCCATGTATCTTGTGATGCTAGCTTCTAATGTTATAAGGAAAGATAAGTTGTGAAGACATCGACTTTTAGTGATACATGGAAAGGTGCACGATGGAGGAGTTGTGTTCGATGAAGTCGTGGCGACAAAGTGAGGCAGTATATGACTCATTTTAAGAAGGATGTGAACGACCGAATAATCAATTTTGAGAAAAATAAATATATAGGGAATTGATTGTGAGTAAACATATAAATAGGAGAATCGATTTTGGGAGAAAAGAGAATTGATTTTGAAAGGGGGGGGAGGTAAAGGACAATTTATTATGGGTGAAAATGGGGTGAAGAGAATTGATTATTGGCGAGAGGAGGATTGATTCTGATTCAAAATAAAATAATGGGTGAAAGTTCAAGTGAAAAAATGAAGGGCCAAATGTGTAATTTAGTATGGGGTGAGCTGGTTGTCTCCCTTCTTCTCCTCACTTGAGTGAGAGCACTTATTCCTTTAAATCTTGCAAATCCATGCTTTCATTTTCATTCAAATCACTTGATCTAAACTAAACACGCCTTGCTCTTCCTTCTTCAACTATAGTACATCAGATGAACCAAACACAAACTAACACTTGCTTGGTTGACACTCCATCTTGAGCCCTGCTTACATGACATAGCCTACTTGTTAATGTGAACAAAAATAAAACCATCATCACGCATTAAATGTCATTTAGTGCAACTTAGTAGTCTACTCTTTTATATAGTGGTGAAATTTGTTTATCCATCTTTATTCATCTACTATTTTACATAACATATTGTCATGTACAATAAGAGATGTGGTCTTTTAAAGTTTTAGACATACATAAATTTCAATTTCACGTCAAAGCTTATGAACTAAAAACATCTTTAACCCTTATTTTACTATTTATTTATTTTAATTAATTTAATACATTCCTATTTATCGTAAAAATAGGTTGTAGACTCATTTGCAAACCATACCAATTATTGTAGGTTTAAATATATTTTTTGTCCCTTAATTTAAGTGAAAATTGGATTGTCGAATAAGTTCCACTATTGGTTAGTTGAATGGAATGATTTAAGGTTATGGAAACATGTGTATTTTCTGATTTTGGCTATATATGGTATTGTTGAGCATTGAACTAAATTTATGCAACATTGGATTATTTTTAATTATGTGTTGGGAATACAAGTGTAAGTCTAAGTTTCACATTGGATAAAGATGAGAAAATGAAGCACCATATATAAGGATGAAAACCCATAACATCATTGTCTTAAGGTTTTGGGTTGAGGGTGATGTAAATCCTTATGTGATTTGACTTAGGTCTCATTGGTGTTGTATCTCTTAGTATACTTTGTGGTTGCAGCTTAATTTGTGTTTGTAATGAGAATTTTGATGGAAGGATCATTGTCAATTGTGTTTTGTGATTTGCGGCATGTGCATGGATGAAGCTTTTTGTAGTTTACATATACTACTCTGGTTGTTTGTGCGGTAGACTGTGGTGTTTAGTAATGTTGGATCTGCGTGGTAAGGGTGGAGCTTGAGATCTCTAGTGGCGACGGTGGCTTCCAACGAATGGTGTTGGTTTGGTTGTTGTGGTGATTGCGTAGAGGGCCGATGGTGGTTGTGCGATTAAGAATGTTGGTTGTCTTGTAGATTTGCTTGAGGAAGAAGGAAATTACGTGGCAACTCCTGGTTGGTCAGATTTGATAGTGGATGATTGTGACACGTGGCATTTCCTAATTGGTCATATTTGATAGTGGAGGACTATGACATGTGACAACTCTTAATTAGGAATATTGTCAGTGTTAGGATGGGTTTTTCTAGCGATATTTTTATACATGGGCATTGACTAATATTGATGCAAGGTGTATGGAGATTATACACGGACATTGATTAATATTAATGTAGAGTGTATGATGTTTATGCATGAGCATTGACTAACATTGATGCAAGGTATATAAGGATTAACATTGATGCAGGAAATTATCGGGATGGTTTAATTCCAACTAAGTATACTCTTTATGGTGAAGTATGACTGTTGGTATAAGCAATGAAGATGTGTTTATTTTAATCCGATGTACATTGTCAGACTAATGAAAATAATATGTCTTGGAAAGTCTCACATCACTTAGGATAAGCTAGGAAGTAGGTATTATTGACTATATAATAGACTTTAAGTCCATGATGTTTCTTGCTCCACTTAAAAGCATTTTAAGCTTGTATTTGACTTTTCTTATACTCTTGTAGTAGAGTGTCGTAAGATTTGGTTAAATTATTGTTTTGGAAAATATGGGTGTACTTGGGACTAAAGGGCATGGGAGGGTAGTCTACATGTTGTACAAATTTTTACATAGTGTTATTCTCTAGTTGTTATTAGACAATTGTCGTGGTTTGTCTTCGGTCTAAGGGTTTCCACGTTATATTGTTTGTGTTAACCTTATTTATTTGTTAAAATGATGATTCTTGGGGTTAAAGACAATGATGTTCTTAATTGATGATGCGTTTTTTTCCAACAAGTGGTATCATATCCAGGTTACAAGGTGGACAATTGCTAAGGGAAAGATTGTTCTGAGTTGCACAATTATCATGTGGCAGAGGTCAAGTGGACTGAATTACAATCCAAGAGTGGGATTCCTAGTGGTTACGAGTTTGATTCTCGATGGACAATTGTTAAGGGGGAGACTGTTGCGGGTTGCATAATCGCAAATGATAGGTGGGTCAAATTACAATCTAATAATGAGATTCCTAGTGGAACAATTGTTGAGATTGTTTGTGCCTTGACTAATAGCTAGCTTTTGGTCTAGTGGTAAACACTCAATCCAACAATTGATATTAAATATGTTTTTGATCCCTTAACTTTCATTGGATTGAAATTAATATTTATTTGAAACGTTAGACCAATTTAATCAAATTTTGTTAAGTTTATTTAACGTTTCAAACACGTTTGTCAACTAACATTAAAGTAGAAATATGTCAAACCGTATAAAAAATCCAAATGTATTGTTAAACATGTTTGTTTGAAATGTTAAATAAACTTAACATAATTTGGTTAATAAGATTAAATTCACACATTTCTAAAATTAAGAGACTAAATTTAAAAAAAAAATTAAAAAAATAATTCATATTTAAAAAAAAATAAAAGATCAAAAATATATCTAACTCATTCTTTTACTACAATGATTTATAAAATCTAAGGTAAATCTTAATTTTCGTAAGAAAAAGTAATTTATCTTGTTCATATTTATTTGCAAGCCCATGCCGTGAAACCGTTAGCTCACTGTGTGTGCCCAACACGTAGCATTTCGCATTTCAGAGTGTTCCCAAAAGCAAACGTTTAAGGCCAATGTTCCACTCTCAACTGTCTCTCATATAAATGCGTAGCAACCTTTTGCGCCCTACTTTCAACATATCCCATCGTAGCCTCGCTTTCCTGCACCTGCCCTCACCCAAATCTTTCCTCGCCAACCTTCCGATTTCCTCCTCCGTCATGGCCTACCGCCCCAACTACCAAGGCGGCGGCCGCAGGGGAGGATCCTCCGCAGCCGGTCGAGGAGGCGGCCGCCGTGGAGGTGGTGGAGGACGCGGCGGACGCGGCGAGCAAAGGTGGTGGGACCCTGTTTGGCGCGCCGAGCGCCTCAGACAACAACAAGCCGAGGTGAATTCGAATTAAAGTTTAAGCTAATTAATAATTTTAAATGTTGTCAATGTTCCAAGTTTATTACTATGATTATTATATTATATTATCATGATTAGTAGTAGTTGTTGTTGTAGTATCTATTGTGGAAAAAAACTGTTAGATATAGTTCTTTAGCTGTCTGTGCTGTTGTTGGATTATGAGTGAAGTTGCAAGTTTCACCTCTGTCATCTACACATCCTTTTTCGTAAACCCTAAACCTGAACCCTCCTTTAATGCTGTTTTGTCAATGCATGAAGTTTATTATTACTATGAGTATCAGTGGTAGTTGCTTTTGTGGAAAAATAATGTTTCGATACAGTTCTTTAGGTGCTATTTGCGTTGTCTGATTAAAACAAGTTTCACCTTGATAATCTGGGAAATCCTTTTAAACAAACCTCTATTATGCAGATTATCTAAGTAAGTCTCTCTGATCTTGAATGCAGCAGTACTGTATAGACAGTTCGTATGGAGCTGTATTTAAGTTTTTTTTTTCCTTTTCTGTTGTGTTTGATAATGGGCACTGCAAGTTCCGTAGTGCTTTTGATTAATATTTTTTGTTTAGTTTTTGTATGAATATTTTTCGTTTTTTTTTT
>Ga0214545_1007146_pt1 | contig 18919 bp, 5 predicted proteins | sample CNSS4metaG_FD_160064 | JGI IMG/M metagenome (GOLD analysis project Ga0214545, IMG submission 160064) | Root nodule microbial communities from cowpea collected in UCLA plant growth center, Los Angeles, California, USA - CNSS4 | ecosystem: Host-associated > Plants > Roots > Nodule | place: USA...
AGTAAATAAAAAGAAAAAAAAAAAAAAAAAAAAAAACTCACTCCGTCGATGACTACCAAAATCTTGTTCCCGAATACGAGGTTCTTCCCTGAAACCAGCGATTCTGGAACGGTCAAAGGGACGAGCGAGGTGCTGCAAGGTTTGAAGGGTCCTTCGATACGGCGAGACGTAGAAGTAAACCTGCCAGTGTTGGCCATGTTCTTTCTCAATCATTTGTTTTATCCTGTTGCCGCATGCCTCGGCTTGTGCCCTCCCTTTCTCAGTGAGCGATATCTTTGGATCGGGTATCCTTGTGTACACGCTCTCATCCACGTTTCCTTCGCTCTCTCCGTGCCTGACAAGGATTATCCTTCGAGGCCTGGGCGGAACAGCCACGCCGGAAGCTGCAACAGGAGGGTTGCTCAGAAGAATCTTCTCTGAAACTCTGGCTAGGCCATTCAGTTGGAACGGCTCTGTTTGGCTGTGACAGCATTGGATTGGTGAGAACGCGCTTCTTTTGGAATTTGGTTTTGTTTTATGGCGTTTTTGTTGAGACAAGGGGAGAGATGAAGTGGGAGATGCTGAGTAAGGGAAAGGTAGCACAGCCATGGATGGTGACGATGTGGTGAGTGATGAAGATGGTAAATTTATTAGAAAAAAGAAAAATGATTGAATGTTCCAACCTCACATCATCTAATTTTTGTTGAATTGCTGTGTTTGCGGTGGAGATGAGAGTTTGTGTACTGTTACGGATGATGAATAGTGTGAGTAGTAACGGATCCTCACTGTGGAATGACAAATGGCAGCACAGTTATGGCGCCATGTTGCGATGTTTTAGAGAAGGGGAAACTTAGGGGTTTCTCCGTGCACCCCCAACATTCCTGTATACCCCAAAATTACAGTTTTGACCCTAAAATTACATTTTTTGGAGAAGCCAAGGCCCGAGCCTTTTTCAAAGTACCTGTACAACCATATATGTAAGTTAATGAAATTTAGTCAAATTAAAAGAAAAATCATTTAAGGTAATTTATGTCTGAAATTAAAATATCAAACAGAACTTTTTTTTTTATAAAAAATTGAAAAAATCATGTTTTTTTGGGTCACTGCTATTTTAAAATTAATACAAGCGTATTTTGCATTCCATTTTTTTTTTTCAACTGAATGAACGAATGAAAATTATTGGAAAAGTCTTACTCTCGCTTGACTTCACTTTTTCTAGAGCTTTTGTCGTCATTTTAAAGTATAAAATAGATAAATTCAAAAATAAATATTATTGTCCGCCCAATTAATTCTTTTATCTCTTAGAAAAAATATTTATTACTTAAAAAACAATAATAATTCAATAAATAATGTTAAAATATTAAAAAATTAAAAAATTTATTTGGAAAAGTATTCATCTTACTATAATATAGTTGCCCCAACTTATATCTTGAAGTTTTCTTTAAAAGAAAAAATCATAAGAAAATATAATTCTTTTGAGGATAATGATATTATGATTTTCATTTTTATACTTTGAACTTTTATTTTGCGAGTTTAATGTGAACTATTGATTAATGTACTATTATCTTTTTCTTTGAAAGAATCAATAATTCATACTAAATTACATCAGAATAAAGTATGAAAGTCAAAAATTCTAAAAAAATAGTTTTTTTCGACAAAAAGAGCTTTAAACTAGGTAAAATTATTAAAAAAATAACTCTAATAAAATGCTATAAATATTGTATTTAACCATCTCCGTTAGTTGAGATTTGTTAGAAATAAAAAATTTATGGATGACACGCATTAGGTAAATAAAAAACAGTTATAGTTCCATGATCTTGTTAACTTTAACGGACAACTAAAGAATGTGTTTGAAAGTGTGTCTTATCCAATAAAAAAAAGTGTGTATCAGAGAATATACTATAAAACATTAAAATACACAATTTAGAGAGATAAATTTCCACTCTCCCCGGACATTATTACTAATAAAAAATAAAATTTATGTACTTGAAAATATTTAGTTGTTGTAAATTTTAATTATAATATAATCTATAGATGTATGTATACATGCCAACATATTGATTTTAAATTTCAATTATATAAAGTAAAGTAAATGTTTTTCTCATACAACTACAGATATTTGCCTTTCCTTTTAGCATTAAAGGACAACAGTAAATGGTATTCATAAATTTCGAATTACAATATAGTAATTTCACAAAAGAACAAATACAAAGATTATAAGCCTTAGATGATTAAGTTGGATTAGGAATAAACAAAATCTGAAACCACAAGCTTCTCTGAAATCAAAATGCAACATTCATCTGGTTCCATTGGAACAGGTTTTTCGAAGAAGGATGTAACACTAAAAGCACATTCTTTAATCATTTAGAGAACACTCTTAATCTCGCCTCAAACCTTGGTTGCAGTGTATATATGGGATCTTCTTCTTTAATTAATCTGATTAATTATTTCAGTCTATATACTCCAAACACTACGCATGCATGCATGCAGGTCCTCGTGGGGCCCTCTCCTCTTAGTCTTATTTTCTGTCTCTAAATACCCTAAGACCCTTTAAACCCTTCATCGTTGATTCAACCAAAAAATAATAATTAGCAATGAAAACACACTCAGATGGACCAACAAGGATAACTGAAACATCCTTGGACAAGCACAAACCATCTTTATAAAACTCTCAGTTTCAGCTGCAAAAGGAAGACCTTAAATCCATTGTTATGTCATTTTCGATGGAGACATTTTCTTTGCCGCAGAAAAAAAGAAATATAAAAAATATACCTACATAATAACGAGTGGATAGATGAAGAGAAAGATCAGAAGAACAAGTCAAAGTTATAGTGTAACGATGTGTGTGGACCACTTCCTCACTACGGTCGGTTGGGTAGAGGACCAGCACTACGTTTCTTAAATTTGATATTAATGATCTTAATTTTGTTTTTCATTAATATCTTGTAAAATTTATCTGTTTAAAGTTTACTTCTAGCTAGGACCAAACTAGATATAATTTAAGAATTAATGATTGGTCTTTAAAAGTCTTCCTCAAACACTCTTTAAGGTAAGAGATGAAAGGAAAGTGTTTTCATACTTTTATCTCTTACAAATTTAAGTGTGACTCTAAGTTTGATATTGACTATAAATGAAAAAATAAAGTATTATATAAAAATAAAAATAAAGATCCATAAATTCATTATCTTAAAGTTTTGGATTGAGAATAGTATTAATGTTTTATGTGATTAAGTTCAGGTCTCATTGATGTTATATCTTTCTGATAAAATCCTTTTGTAAACCTAACATTATCATCATCACCGACTGTGGTGCCTTGTGCCCTGGGTAACGAGTAACGACCCATAGTTGATCTTCTGCATAAATCTAAAGTAATTGACAGATACACATTGTCGCTATATGTGTAGTGAAATAAGCTCTAAATAGCCAACACAATGAAAAATAATAAATTCATATTTCATTACTGAATTAAAACAGTTTTGTTGAATAAATTAACGAAACTAAAATAAGTAATATGGAAAATGTAATAACAATATATAAATCTTTTTACGTTCGTAATTTTTGTTTCATATAGAAAACTTGAGCAACTGCAAGCAGACAAACTTCAATATTAACGCTATGTTTAAAACGAAAGAAACACGGAAGAACAGACTGCAAAGGAAAGAAAAAAATTGAAAAATCAAATTCTTTTTTCCGTTTGGTATTGTCTGATGTAAGAAAGAAGTGTAGAAAAACTACGTAGGTCCGACGTTTCTTTAACAATCTTTTCATTTTGGAGTGAAATATAAAATTAATTGTAAATTAAAATACCAAATTATTTTTCCTATATACCATGCAAGTTATTTCCCTTTTCTTTTTTAACTTTATGAGAAATTAAATAAAAAAAATATTTTACATTACTTTTCTTATAAAAAAAGTAGGCTAGCTTTCTATTTCTTTTTCCTTCCTTTTTTTTTATACTTTTTTCTTCTTTAGTTTTCTTTTTCTAAATCATATTTCACAGAGTACTAAAAAAAAGGAAAGACTTTATTAGTTAGCTAACAAATAAGATTAATTCCTCTTATCTATACTTAAAAAATGAGAAATGAATAAGAAAATAATTATTTTTGGCTGTTTGATGAAGAGAGTGAGAAAAAAATAATAAAGAAAATAGGTTGAAAATAAAAGATATTATCCTTTTATTGAAAAAGAAAAAGAAAAGTATTTGAAGTGTCCCAACACATTTAGGAATATCTTCTATACAAAAAGAAAATTTATTGAGATTACAATCCAATATTTCAAATAAAGTTACGTTGAGCATGACCTTTGACATCACAATTATCATCACCAAATTATCATGACCAAATCCCATAAAAAAAATTCATAGCTTAAACATAAGGAAAAATGTATATTGTTATTAATAGTTAAGAAAATCTTTAATGATAGATTATGTCTCAATATCTCATAATGTCAAAAGTATTTTATTTAATTGTTGCACATCTATCTCATAACATATGCAATATTCAAAATTATCTCAATAATTAATATTTCTTATCAATAAAAGTGAATTGATTAAATAAACATGGAATACTTCAACTCATATAAAATCAGAAAAAAAAAGAGAGGTTTAATTCAGACAAAAGAATGACCCTCTTTAAAATCCTGTACAGATAACAACTAAAAAGATAGATAATAAAAAAGTTGAGCTAAAGTAAATCAACGGTTCTTCTTGCAGCCTACACACCAACATAAACTTGATCAATGGAAATATAAGTTTGGTATTTCCAAAATGATCTCACCTACTGATAAACATTTTATTTATTTTGGATTATATTCCATAAGTGAATGTCATAATTTTTATTTTTTCTAAGTTGAGTTAAAACCAGATATAGTGTAAAAAATAAACAAATTGAATAGAGCTGGTAAAATATGTCAGAATCTCACTATGGGATTGAAAACAAGTTGGTTTTTGACCCGACTTATTTAGAACCTGCTCACCATCCATGGTGAGTCAGGTTGACTCACCAACCCACAAATAAAAGGTCACACAAGCAATGGCGGAACTTCATGCAATATGTTGGGGGTGCCAAAATTTTGGTTAAATTATTCTTTGGTCCATTTTTTTGTCTAAAAATATCATGTTGATCCTCTAGTGTTTTTTAGTTTCAATTTGTTCTTGTTTTTATTAAAATTAATGCAATTTTATATTTTTTGTTAAATTTCTTGAAGCGGAACAAGAATTTTTCATCAAAATTGATACTACGATTATGCTAATTACACCAACAAAGAAAATCATTCACAACTTCATTTTTGATGAAAAATTCTTGATTTGATTCAATAAATTTAACGAAAAAGGTCAAAATTACATAATGTTTTAAAATTCGGACCAAATTGAAATTAAAAAAGATTAACTGACCAACTTAATATTTTTGAACAAAAATAAAAACCAAAAGAGTAATCCTAAAATTTTTATATAAACTAGTCAAAACATTGTATTTACATTTATTTATCATAATAAAAAATAATAAAATAATAAAATGACAATTATTATTATTATAATTATAAAATTAGATATATTTTTTTTATAATTTTAGTATAATTAATTTTCATTTATAATGGTTCCATTTAAAAAAATAAAAAATGATTAAATTAAACAAATAACCATTTAAAAAATAATTATTTTTATTTAAAAAATGTTTAAAAGATTAATTAAAAAATAAATGTGAAAAAGAAAACTTTTTCTTATATATATAAATGTGTAAATATTTATTAAAATGTTAAATTAGAAAAAAATTATTTAAAATCATATATTAAATTATATAAATGTAAAAAAAAAAATTTGGGGGACATTGCCCCCTTGGTCCCAACGTTGTTCTGTCGTTGCACACAAGTGTTTTTTATTAAGTTAGGTTTTGCATTTGAGTCATGTTAGGTTGTATTTATAGCCAACACATAGATAATTTGTATTTCTATGATTTTGATTTGTATTAAAGTTTATCTAAATTTTAATTAGAATTACAATAGTTTTGACTGAAAAAAAATAAAAAAAAATTATATTTTTTTAATTAAGTTAGCTCGTGAGCTAATCCGTTTAACCCGCTAAATTGTTGTGGACTAAGTCGAATTCGTAGACTAAGTCGAATTCAAATTGTTTTAATTCGCTAATAAATAAACGAGTTGACTTATTAAATAATTAACCCATTATAAATCGAATAACATCAGACTAAATTACCCTTTTGAACAATTTTAAAATTAAACAACGTGAAAATACGAGAGGCGTAAGATTTAATTAATCTTAGTCGATCAATCTTATACATTAACTAGCATGATCGATTATTAATTTTATAAACAAACTATAAAAGTGTCGATTTAATAAAAACTTTGTCAGTGTCATATTGACGGTATGTCAGGAGCGTCACGTCACGTAGTTACAATATGAGAACTGAAAATATTAAAAACAAATTACGAAATTACATACAAATTAAAAATTAAAAAGTTGACGTATATAAAATAATTAAGTCCTAAATATAATTGAAAATTTAAAAATACATATAAATTTAATAAATATAATAATCAAGCAATTTCTCATCCATTATTTACTATTTGTTTCTTCAACGTTTTACGATAGCTTACACACTTTGTACAATTTCTCACACTTCATATACGTTAGTCATTCTCTCTTTAAGGATATGTGGGATAAGTATGATGTAATGCTTTTATTTAATATTTTAAGTTTTTTTTTTTCTTCTGGCAATAGGTTATAATTGTTGGTATGTGTATTTTTTCATTTATTGTGAATGCACATTTAAACGAAGATGATAGATGTGTTATCTTAAACTTTTAATTAATTTAGTTTCTTAATTTTAGAAATATGTGAATTTAATTTTTTTAACTAAATTTTATTAATTAATATTTCGAAATCATTTTAATAAATTTAACAAAATTTTATAAAAAGGACAAAATTTTTACATTCATAAACATAAGAGACTAAATTAGTTTAAAATTTAAAATATAGACTAATTTTAATTTTTACTAGAAATTAAGAAACTAAAATTTATCTTGATTTTGGTAAAGAATTTTCATAATGATTATGTATAGTAACGTTTGATTTTTTAAATTGAGTATAAAATAAGAAAGAACATGTACATATCCACTTATTTCCATGTTTCTATTTGAGTACCTTATTCATTAACTTATTATTTTAAATTATGTAAGTAATCTAAAATTTTACATTAGCTTACCATATTTTATTTTTGCTGTTGTATTTTTTATTTTTATAAATAAATTATTTAATTAATATATTAAAAATGTGAAGCAAGTACATATATATACCTTTTAATCGATAAGAAATGAGATAAAACAAAACAAAAATCATACTCTTTAAACATAAAAATCAATTTTTAATTTTTGGATTCAAATTTGTCTCTAAAGTCAATAAATATGTAATAAATCGAGTATTGATAAAATGGGTGAGGTTTTTTCCTTTAGAGAATAAGTTTTGATGGCATTATTACTTATGGTTATGAGATATTTATTGCATGTTGGGAATGAATGATGCTATTTTTACATATCATTACTTATATGATTGTTATACTTACCCAATTTCTTAACAAAAACAAATATATATATACTGAAACTGACGTACGGTTGTTTTGTTTTACTTCTTTTTACACATATTTTTTCTCTGAAATTCCATTTTAGTTCTATGTATCTAACGTGATAATATAAAAAATAGATGCTCTCTCAAGCATCCCTCGTCACAGCGTAGAAATATTAGCTTTGATATTGGAATTTATGGTGAAAACCAAAAGGAAGAGAAAGAAGTTAAGCATTTATATAATAAAGGGTTGCTTTCATAAGACTTGCCTCCTAAGGAAAACATTCGACAATTTTAACAACTTAAGGGCTTCAATTCAACAATCTCATTAATTAAACCCTATTTTCATGATTTTCTTGTATGTTTAAATTACCATTATATAACACGACGCAATTTTTGTATTTGTCCTATATGAGCTGTGTTGAATGATAACAACTCTAATATGTTATATAGAGGCATCGAGAATCCCGATGAACAGTGGATGCAATAATAACAACGTTGCTAATTTATTTGTTTTTTGGTAAAATTGAAAAAGCAAGAACAAATTAGTTTTTGTAATTTAGTATATAGAATCAATAATGGATGTCAATAGTTTGAATGTTGTTCTATTATTGACATTGAATATATGTAAAATGTATTTACCATAGTCTATTTATTGTTTTCGTTTTAAATAGTTATACGGTATGCTAAAGAGTAAAAATTATCTAAATGTTCAAAAGTACTTTTATACACATTAAACACTCTATTTATGGGTGGCTAAAATGAATAATATGTAGATTATCACTCTAACTTTTAGTCATCAATTTTTTTTTTATTTAAACATTTTCTTTTTATATTTGTACGCAAACGAATAATGTTTTCATCCAAATCATTACTGTCTATATATATGCAGTTTCTTTCTGAAGGCGCACAACACTGTTAACACTTTTTTTTTTTCTTCTTATTGATAAAAAGTTAAATTCAAATATTAAACGTGGTAGGAGGGTTGGCAATAGTTATTTTTCTCCATCTTATTTGACATCAAATTTAGTTTTATTGTGGAATCAAATTATTATTTTATATTGGTGAAGTTCCTGTTCCGTGACGTACGCAAAACATTTTTGTTTCGTTAACTGCCTTATCATTTGTATTGACTTTATCGGTGTCGGTGAGTGCATGCTCATGTTTCGTCGGAGTAAGCAAATAAAACTGCCCCCGCAAATCGCGCTTATTACATGCAGGGTTACTTTTCAGTTTAGTATTTTCATTCTGGTCTCTTAAGGTTCATGTCGTGCGAAAGTTAAACAATAGTCAAAGTATAAGGATGAGGGTTAATTTGATATTACTAAGATGTGAAATGGAACAATGTGAATGGTTTTTATAGTGGAGGAAAGGAATATTGTTGTTGTTTTGTTAATGATAAAAGCAGGTTATAGCTGGTTTAGTCGGTGTGGGATTGCAAAAGTGATTTCCCTCCTTCTCCCTTTTGTGTCATTCTGAAATTCAGACCTGTGATTAAAAAAGTTGCGTGATTTTCTATTACATATATGCATGCCCTCAACATATATATAACAGTGACCCTAGTATAGGATTAGGATGGTCCTAACCAGAAAATCGCACATATATTCCAATGGTGGTCGATCTAATAGTGTACGAATAAAGAAAAAAAAGGTATTTTTATATGCATAAAGATAAATAAATGTGAAGATGGACCACCCTATGGTTCGTAGGTTGGTTCAGTGGCATGTAATTACAAGTTTCAAGCCTGTTCAAAAACGTAGGTGCTGTTAATGAAGTCTCAGACTTGTACCTAGTCTTAAACGCACACAATCCCCCACCATTTGTGGAGTCCCTAGAAGATCCCTTTCACACGCTCTCTCACACTTCACTGCTGTGTGAAATTTAAAAAACAAGCAAACAACAACACTGTTGTTTTTCTACGTTAAAAAATGTTGTTTTTTGAAAAGAATGTTGGGGCTTTTTCATGAATATGTTGGGGTATGGAGAATGTGTCGCGGTTTGATTGGTAGGATAGGAATGTAGCGAGAATTGTGTAGTGTCCTACATTATTAACTCGACTCCCCCAGGAAAAAGCACACACAAGTCTTAAATATATATATTGAGACATTAATTAAAATAAAAATGTGGAGTGAAAGTTACGTGGGGCGAAGGAGAGAAGAAAAAAAAATGGAATGCGCGGGGTGCGCAGTGCACACCCCCTGAGGCAGAGCCAAAAAGGTTTGCAGAGTGAGGGGCGAGAAGTGAGAGGCGAAGAAGAAAGAAGTGAGAAAAGGGAAAGTGAGGTGATGGGAAGAGAAAATTTGGTAAGCGGCGGAGAAAGCTACCCTCACTGGACCACTTGCTTTTTAATACACAAACATTTAAAGCTGTCTTCTCTTCGCCACCTTCATCCCTCGCGCGTGCCTTTTCCTCGCCTTTCCATTATTTTACTATCCAAATTTTTCCTAAAAAATCTTCAATTTATTTACTAGCTAAAATTTAAAAATAAATTAAATGTTTGGGCCACTTTTTGCGTCAAACATCTGTTACTTCTTTTATATGTATACGCTAGTTTAAAGTTTTAAATACGGGTACTTAATGCCAAACATGAATAAACAACATTAGCTTACAGCCATAAATTCAAAACACATTAAACAATCAAAGTTTCTAACACGTTTGACTTAATTACTTTTATTTCTTCATCTTTATTGATTTGAACAGTAAGTCATTTCGGTTTCCTAAATTTATTTAGTCAAATAATCTTTTTAACTTTTAAATTTAATCAATTTTATTTTTGTTTCCGCTAAAAAATTTTACAATATTATTTTTCTATCTAAATGTTTTAGAATGTTTAAATTTAAGATTGAGCACTAAACTAAAGCACAACTCTAATGAGATTTGTTAAAAATAATTCTTTCACTCCACATAATATATATCAGGATAATTGAATTGAGAACGATATAATTAGACCGCTACTGATATGCCTTTCCAATTTTATGTTTCAGTCATATTATGGTGTCATGCAAATACTTGATTGTCGGAATTGTGCAGTAATAACATAATGAAAGTTTGACTCGTGAGAAAATGTGGTGGAAATTATCTTTTAATGTTTCACTTGCCACTGCGTACTAAATATATAACTCTAAAATTTGTGATGCGTGTTTTTTTCTGTTATCAATAATATTTATCAGTAATATTATTATTGACTAATTTTTACTTGAAAAATTTATATGTTGATTTTTTCTTTTAATTACTTTTTTTTTTCGTTTAATATTATTTAAGAATTTGAACCCAACATTACAGAAACTAGTTTAGTGTTAATTTATTATGTTTTATATGTAACAAAGTAACAGATAAGTCCCTTAAAAGTAATATATATGGTCATACTTAATGGTTGGGTTAGAGGAAAAAAACTGTCAAAATCAGTTAAATGGGATAAGGTTGATTCTGTTTTGTTTTAGTAATTTTTTCTCTGGTATGTGATTATTCTGGTTATCCTATCAGTTCTCAAACTTTGACCATTTTTAAGCTTTTACCGGAAGTAAAACAATTAAGTTATTTTATTTGAAGAATTAATGAAAGGAGTTGTGATTGGGGTGAAGCAACCTAATTTCAAACATATCAACCGATGATTGTAATACAAAATCAGTAATTATGCAGCTTGAAATATTTTATTGGTATATGAGTTTCCCAAAAACTGTATTTTTTAAGATAGATTACGCAGGAATGATGTATGAATAGGTTGTCTGGTTCGTGAAATGGAAATGAAAAGGAAGAAAGAAGTGGTATAAAAAATGCGGTGATGCAAAAATGGTTGGGGTTGGGTTTGATTGAGAATTAGGTTTAATAAAAGATTATGATTTGAATGAAAAAATGGGAAATGACAATAATGAATGTGATGTCATGTGAAGTAAAAGGAGGTGAAGATATTAAATGTACGTAGGTAGAGAGCATGCAGTGGATTGAGCATACAGATTGGAATGTAGGTTTTCCCTAAACTTGATAGTTTATATAAGTAGTTCCTTAAATGGGGCGCAGATTAATTTGGTGGAGGGAAGTATTAATTAAGGAAAACCTAATAAGGGTGTTTAATTAAGAGAAGGAAATGCGCGTGGAAGAAAAGATGCGGTCCCATGGGATGCAAAATGGAGAGAAGAGGATGGGTGGAGTACTTTAATACACCAATTAATAAGAATTATATTGGACCACCTCATCCCAATATCTCATCTCTCACAAAACTCTCTTATTATGGAAACATTTTTTACACAAACACAAGAGCATCTATTGTTTCTCTTTTTACTCCTTCTCCCACACTTTCTCTACCCTCTGCACCAACACACCAACAGATAACAGATTAAACAACAAAACACAAACACAAACAGAGGGAGCCAGGGTGGCCCACCAACCCACCCCAAACAGACCTCTCTAGCTCAAACCAATCTCAAAAAGCCACTCCTACTTAGGATCACTTCGATCTTCGATCTTCGATCTTGGGATTCGTTTCCCTACAAAGATCCCCTTAATAATCTCTTCGCCAATACTTTTCTTTTTCTTAAAAAATTCACCACCCTTCTCCTTCTCAAACAATAAACAAATCCATCGCCCAACACAGACCCTACAAATCTACTATTTTTCTATCATGCCAACATTATGGTGGATTTGGATGTGCCTGGTAAAAGCACAATTTCTTCAAAAATCAACATTTTCGTAAATCAGAGAGCAACTCATGTGGCGGCTTGTAGTATATGTACCAGGCAAAGGACGATCATAACTTTCTGTTGCTCCTGCTCCTTCATTAGTACTTTGTAGAGATGGTCTGTTTCTTTTTTCTTCTTTCTTTTAATTATACCTCATATCTGCCTCAGCTTTATTTATTTATTTTTTTTAATAACGTTATTTATTTTACTGAACCAGGGATATAACAAATAATTGAGGAAATTTCCTTGATATTTTTCTCACTGTACCAGAAGTCTATTTTGGTTGTATTTATATCTTGCATTGACCCACTTCCAAGAGAGAGAGAGAGAGAGAGAGAGAGAGGCAGACATATATCAAATTATGATCATGGCATGAGGGTCATCATCACTCCTATCTGATCTTCTATTTCTGAGGAAGTATTTCTCATCCTTGTTCCTAGGTTGGTTTTCATGGTAGCTCTATGTTGGCTTATTAGGAGAACAAGTCTGAGATAAACGGAGCTCTCACTCTCCAAACTACCACCGTCGCTGTTCACAACTACCCCCCACCGACCACCGCCGGAGACACACACACAAACCCTACTTTTCATCCGTTTTCCACATACCTAACTAATTATTCCACTTCCATTACGGTAAGATCTCTTTTATTTAATCACTTTCCACATAAACAAGCAAAGTAACTATTCAACTCCCTTTCTTGCTTCCCTTCTGCTTTTGGCCTTATTTATAATTCGGCATCGACCTCTCTTAACGCTTTTCAACTCTGTTTCAGTGGTTTGTGGAGATGAAACAGCTCAACAAACCAACCATGTCCCTTGCAGCAATATTCCAACAACGTGCGAAACCTGAAGCAGCAGTATAAGTAATTTGGTGGGAAGGCAATTGATGAATTAAGAAGAAGAACGATTGCAACTCGACGGGCTTTAGATAATTCACTTGATTCGATGGCTCGACAACTGTGTGAAGACAAATCATCATCTGAATTCTGCTACTCTGATGTGTCATCGGGAAATCCAACGATGCTAGTGAACCAGATCCAAGGCTTTGTGTCAGACCCGGAGATGTACAACCTCAGCACGGGCATGGAAATGATAGGGTTTCCAAAGAGTGACACCAACGCTGTCATGTGGAGAAGTTTCATCCCCAAACCGGGTCCTTCCTCTTCCAAAACCATGAACGAACCTTCCACCCCTTTCTACCACCGTGACTACTGCAACAACAAGCCTTCAGATTTCACACCGGGGAATATTTCTGAAACAAGTGCCGAGAATCTAATCGTGGGAGCCCACGATTCAGCCCCGTGGCAAGACGACAACAACCACAACAGGTTTGATGATTCTTCTTTACGGTGCGTGTTCCCTTGCGAAGCCAACGAAAGGCCCAGTCAAGGTCTTTCACTCTCTCTCAGTTCAACCAACCCTTCCACCATCGGGTTGCAGTCTTTTGAGCTACGACAAACAAGCCATCATCCTGATTTTGTTCCCTCGAGTTCCAGAGAAGGGTTCTTTGGAAAACCAGTGAGTGTTCAGCAGCAACAGATGTTACAAGATGGGTATGTGAGTTCTAATTCCAAAGCTGCAATTGTTTACCAGCAAGGACATTTGCTGGTGAAGAACTCCAGGTATTTGCTGCCTGCACAGGACCTTCTCAACGAGTTTTGTAGCCTAGACGCAAAGATAAGTGAGGCGGGAAAGCCTAAATCGTTGAAGAAGCAGTGGGAAGAGGATAACATATGTAGTGGTTCCTCGAAGAGGCCTTCTCTGACCTCTCTCGAGTTCGTGGAATTGCAGAAGAGAAAGACAAAGCTGCTTTCGATGCTGGAAGAGGTATATATGTTTGATGTCCGTTTCCAAATCATGTTTGGCTTCATTTAAGAGTGTTGTGTACTAGTACTACTTTTTTGCAAGGAAATAACATACCTTTATCCATCTTTCACCAAAATATGGAAAAAGGCGTGTAAGTAGGTTAAATCCACGTCTTTACTCCAAGTGAATTGGTAATGGTATCTGTTATCTATCCGTCCAGGTCCTTTAACTTTTCGGTTGGTGTGTGTGGGTTGATTGGATTGGGGTCTTTCGATTTTGATTCCTGAACTAACTCAGCAGCCACTACGGGCCCTTTCATTAATGCTATGCTCTCACTAACCTCATCACAATATATTCACTCTTTTTCATTTACCTTCGCAATGCAAACCCCTTTTCCATCTTCCTTTTCCCGGCAACATTTATTCTTACAGCATGCATGGTGAATCATTTCCTTTCATTCCATGGAGACTACCTAGCTGTAACTTTCAAATTAAAGTGTTGCATATTTATATTTTGCCTTTGGTTTGGCTTCAAGGTCGACAGAAGGTACAAGCACTACCGCAATCAGATGAAGAGCGTGGTGTCGTCGTTCGAAGCGGTGGCGGGTAATGGTGCAGCCACGGTGTACTCGGCGTTGGCGCTGAAAGCCATGTCGAGACATTTCAAGTGTTTGAAGGACGGTATTTTGGGTCAGATTCAAGTAACAAGAAAAGCCATGGGAGAGAAAGACCCGGTTGCACCGGGCACAACAAGGGGTGAAACGCCGAGGCTCAAAGTCATTGACCAAGCACTGAGACAGCAAAGAGCGTTTCAGCAAATGAGCATGATGGAAACCCACCCTTGGAGACCGCAACGTGGCCTTCCCGAGCGTGCTGTTTCGGTTCTTCGGGCTTGGCTTTTTGAGCATTTTCTCCATCCGTAACTAACTCTCTCCCTTGCTTATTGCTTCATCCTTTTCTTTTGTGTTTGCCAGTTAGCTAGTTACATATATTATTGAACTACCAATATAAGTAACCAACAAAATAGATTTTGCTCAAGAATCAATGTTCTCTCCATAATAAAATAAGACACCAAACTGCAACTTGATGTACGGTGTGTTTCTCACGCCTAGCGTATAGAATCTCAATCATTTCTGCTTGCAAAAACTATGGTACATTTTGGTAGTTTCTGCGCATCACTATTCAGATTCCTTCTGTTGGTATTTCGTCATGTTATTTTCAATCTTTCGTATGCAAAGTTGGCACATAAGTAATCCTTCCATTTGAATATTATACTTCTTTTCTACGTATATTATTGCTTGATGCTTAATTAACTACTTGCTAGGTTAATTACAATATCGAAGATCAGATTCTTGATTAATTAATTTGAATGTTTTAAACTATTGTAGGTACCCAAGCGATGTCGATAAGCATATTTTAGCACGCCAAACCGGTCTCTCGAGAGGCCAGGCACGTTCATATATCTTTCTCTAACACGCATACATATACACACCTAAATTCCCATTGGTTACATATGTTTTTGCGTAGATAAAATAGACATTAGGTATCGAGATGTTATTATTATATCATTTGTATAGATTTCTTGTGAAAATTGAAAAACCGCGTTGGTTAACCCGAATGTTTGAAAGCAGGTTTCGAATTGGTTTATTAATGCAAGGGTGAGACTGTGGAAGCCAATGGTGGAGGAAATGTACCTGGAGGAAGTGAAGGATCATGAAAACAACATGGCTTCCTCGGAGGGTGCTACTGATCCAGACAATGATATAAACTCAAATGTTCAGAACCCTCCACCTCATTCATCACGATCAGAGGATCAGAAGCCATCACTGCTTCGAATAGACTCGGAGTGTGCGTCGTCCATCATCAACAACCACACCATAGACAACAAAAACGACCCAAAGAGCCAAGAACAGTGCTTTGGGTCGGTGGAGCTTGATTTTTCATCATACACACACCAGTCTTTCGGAAGCAATGATCAAAACGGGAACGGCCAGAGTGGGGTGTCTCTGACGCTAGGGTTACAGCAGCATGGAGTGAGCCTAGCGTTCCCGCCACCAACACAGAGTTCACTGTACTACGCAAACCCAAGGGACCAAATTGAAGATTGCCAACCAGTTCAGTACTCTCTTTTGGATGGTGAAGGACAAAACCTGCCTTACAGAAATTTGATGGGAGCACAGCTTCTCCATGATTTGGCAGGATAGATCATGGATTATCACATGTTCAGATTAAAACGGTGACTATAATATCATCAAGTAGAAATTAAGATTAGTTTTTTTTTTTTTCTTAGCTATACAAATGCTTAATTCCATACATAAAGCTATATATATTATATATTATATATATACTTGGTTAATTAGATAAGCCTACGTACGTACAGTTCAATTTCAAGATGTGTATTCATGCCTTTAATATGGAATTGGAATTCGTAAGTCACAGAATTTGTTTACTTAACAAAACCTTGTTTCAGTACGCTGATATAGTATCCCTAGTGTTGAATTTGTAGGGAGGGTTCCATTAGCACTGAGCTAGTGGCAGATAAAATTCGTTTTGTGAGGATTGGGGATATTTGTAGTATTTTATGAAAAGAAAAGAATATATATTGCAAAACGACAACAATATTAGGTTGTAGAAATTTGGTTGGATGCTAAGAAGAAGAAGAAGAAGAAGAATTAGAAAAGAGAAAAAAAAAATATCAAAGATAATTTGGTGGATGTGGTCCCTAATTCACGGCCTCATGAAGACAACATCTCGTGGCGATAAGAATTGGTTGCTTTTATGATTTGTCAACTTTTGTGATTGGTTTATGTATGCCCCTTTCTTTTTTGGCCAATATAAGAGATACCCTTCAATTAATAAATTTAGTATTCAAACGATCCTATCAACCCTATATGTTCTCTAAGGACTGCAACTTGTGTGTCAAAGGATGAAGAACAGAATCGCACCCACCAGACATGGATGCACATATCATGTCCATACATTTTTTTTATTGCTATAATAATAGATGAGGAGACTGTGATTGTTCACAAACTCCTTATTAATTTTATTTACCCAGTAATGGTGTTCATTTACCCAATAATAATAATAATAATAATAATAATAATAAGAATTTAATTAATTGAAATTAGAGGGAATTGGTTGACATTTAATGATGAAAGAAAATAAGAATTTTGATGGTAGGGCCATTGTTGAGGTGCAGAGCGAGGATATTGGAGGAGGAGGAGGGAAGTAAAGAAGAATTGTTGCATTGTGCAGTTAATTGGTGTGTGACTAACGAACTAATTGTGATAGAATATTATTAGGGTAAAGAGGACCGTTTTTCCTACGTTGTGTTGTTAATTCTCACAACAATGTCGTATGATATGAAATTGTAGATAGGGTCTTGGTCTTCTTCAACTCCCCAACCAACTTCGCAATTTTGTCTCTTCACTAAACAATTGCCGCATGTTACGTGTCACATTTCATTTTCCTACGTCTTCCTCTGTCTCTACGCAGCTATAGACGTTTTGCCACTTGCCTATTGTTAAGGTCATTATTATAAATGCAACATATTTCTTACACCTAAAAAACACATTTTGGTTTGCTGTTTGTTAGGAAAACCTACTTCAAATTCAATACCTAAATCCCCTTCTATCTCTAGAAACAGGAAAAACAAAAATAAATAATAAATTTAGGAGATATGATGTCATGAGATTATTAGAAAGATTAAAAAAGAGGTTATATATTATCACGTCATTCTTAATCTATATTCTCATTAATTGCGATTTTTTTCTTTTTCTTTTGTAAAATTAAAATACAATCTTTAGACCTTATCTTTCACAACTGATTTCGTGTTTACACAATGTTCTTTGTCTTGTGTTTATACAAGAGATTGATGTAATTTCAAAATATATGATATTTGAGTTGCTATATATTTAAATTTTTTTATTTTTTTATATATTAATTAAAATATTTTATATTTTAATTTCCTTGTTTAAATAAACTAATTGAATTTTATTTGAAACATATTTATCTTAAAATATAAAAATTTAAAGCTAAACTTTAAAAAATAATAATCAAATTTAAATATTTAATATTTTGTTTTCAACATATAAGTGTACAAAGATAGTGAATAGTTGTGAAATTAATTTCCTTTTTGAAAAAAAAAACTATTGTTTTAGTTAATTTTTTTTTCAAAAGGTTCTAAATTTCAATTTTCTTTTAATTTTTCTCTCGTTCAAACAACTTATTCTAGTCCAAAAAAAATTAAATTCATCAAATAAGTCAACTACTCTTTTAAATTTATTTATCAAAGAGAAAACTTGTTTGCAAATTTAATTATTTTTTAAATACTTATTTTCAAAATTTCAAGCCTAACTCACTTTACCTTGATAAATATTAAATTTTGAGATGATTACAAAAAGGAATCGACTACAAAAGTAGGCGTTTAACTATACATCCAATCTTTTTAGAATCTTTAATAAAAAAAATATTTCCAAAACTCCAAATTATATATCCTATTTTACTGTATATAAATAGATTAAATTGATGTTTTAACTAGTTATTCGATTAAAGAATGTTTTCTAATGTTTAATGTATAATAATATATTTACCAAACATCATTCAAATATTATCTTATTAATAAAATTTGTTATCAGACTTCATAGAACAAAGAACGAACAACTTCCTTTTATATGTTACACACTTTCCTGTTTAACCTACCTAAAATGGTTTTACTTTTCTACAGTAGTTATTTACGTTTTCTGATCCAGTTTATTGCATAAATTTATTTGTACACGATACATGGTATAATAATTCTTGTTTATGTTATTTCCATATGTTTTATATGTGTTTATATATATATATATATATATATATATATATATATATATAAAATATATAACTAAG
>Ga0214545_1007147_pt1 | contig 18915 bp, 12 predicted proteins | sample CNSS4metaG_FD_160064 | JGI IMG/M metagenome (GOLD analysis project Ga0214545, IMG submission 160064) | Root nodule microbial communities from cowpea collected in UCLA plant growth center, Los Angeles, California, USA - CNSS4 | ecosystem: Host-associated > Plants > Roots > Nodule | place: USA...
GTTTTCTGACTAGGTTGATCAAAACTGTCTTATTTTTTTGTGATGACCTGTTTGCTCACAAGTGATGACTTGTGCTGCATTTTTTGCAATAATGTGGTTTGACTCAATTTTTTGAACTCATACTATAGCAACCAATAGTTGATTATGGGGTGATTCACTTTGGGTAATATGTGTTGATTTGTAATAATTTCTTTCATGTGGTTTCATACCCAAGTGGGTTAAACATGTCTGATTTGTTGGTGATGACTTGTGTGCACCCAAGTGATGACCTGTGCTGCATTTTTTGCAATCATGTGGTATCACTCAATTTTTTGAACTTCCATATTATATTAGTCAATAAATGATTATTGGGTGATTCACTTTGGATAATCTGAGTTCATTTGTAATTATCTCTTTGATGTGGTTTCGTAGCCAAGTTGATTACACTTGTATGATGTATGGGTGATGACCTGTTTGCTCACAAGTGATGATCTGTGTTGAATTTTTTGGAAGCATGTGGTATGACTCAATTTTTTGATCTTTCATGTCATAATAGTCAATAGTCGATTATGGGGTGATTAAGTATGGGTAATATGTATTGATTTGTAATTATTTCTTTCATGTGGTTTCATACCCAAGTGGATTAAACATGTCTGATTTGTTGGTGATGACTTGTGTGCACTCAAGTGTTGACCTCTGCTGCATTTTTTGCATATGTGATAAGTCTTTTGTGCATGAGTGGTAGTTGATGACCTTGGTAGTATTGGGAAATTTAATTGGGGTCGAGTGGTGTATGAGTATTTGGTTGGCAGTATTTGTGAAGCTAAATTGTTCTTGAAGGAGAAACAAAGTACCAAACACTTCCATGTAGCTGGATGTGTTTATTTGTTACAAGTAGTGTATGTTAAATTAATTTCAAACTTGTTTGATCACTTTAAAATATTTGTTTGTGAGTTTTGACTGATTTTGATTACAATTGTGGCAGTTATGGTCTTTTAACCATTTTTTGATTCCGAATTTAAAGGATTGTCAGCGCACGACCAAGTTTCCCAGAATCTTGCATTGGATGGAAATGAAAGCAGGGGACAATGTAATTAAAAGGAGTTTGACAAATAACATTGTAAGTTGGGTATTTTGTTGTACGGTTTTTTTTTAAATGTGTCATTTATACTTATTGAAGGTTGTTGTGAATTGTTTCAGGTTGTTGCAGATGTTGCTGCCTCTGTAGAAGAGCTGACCAATTCCTTCGTTAAAGAAGGTTTTGAGGTATATGGATGTCGAAATAAGGGTACTAAAATAGTTGACTTAATTAAAGCTGTTGAACATCAAGAAAGTGTGTTAGGGGAATTGCAAAAAGAACTTTGTAGACTTGAATGCAATGATGATTGAGAGGAAGAACCAACGCCAGCATCACGAGGGCAAACTGAAGTTTTCTAAGTTGGGTGAACCAAGTGTTGGTGATTCGCAAACACCTAATTCCAACCACCTCAAGGGCTTTGTTGAATTTGGCGATTTTGGTGAGAGGGGTCATGTGGAAGAAGTTCATTTTCCAAATCAGGAAGCACAAGAATCCGAACAGAGCAACATGTATGTGCGACGAAGGGATGGTCCTCGGATGCGTGTCAAGAGTATGGCAATAAGAACTCCTTTTGCAACATTTAGTAGGAGCAAGCGCCATAAGTAGTTGATTTAGAAAACCATTGTGTTTGTTGTAGTTAGGATTTATATTGCTAGCTTTGGTATTTTTTATGTTTAGACTTTGTGGAAGTGATTTATGACAATTTTTTTGTTTGGCTTAGTGATTGATTTATGAAATTCTGAGTGGTTTATGTGAAGTTATAGCTGAATGTTGTTCATCCTAATTTTCATTGAGTGCAAATAAAGTTTATAGCAGGTGAACAGTTAATATGTATGTGGTCAGAAATTTAGTAATATTGGTTACCACACAGATCACAAATAAGTAATTATGTGCAAGATGTTGTTCACAGGTCAACACTTAATATATGATTGATCTACATTTAAAAATCTGAGAGTTATCATGTCTTCAATGTTTTACCAATTATAACACACCTGATTAATATATAATATGTGATGCACAACTTGCAAACTAAATAGCCCATACCAAAATTGATGTTGTTCAAAAAAAGTTTACTCTAATTTCATGCCAGATTTTTTGTACATGTGTAAAATTTTTGGACCAGATCACTACTTAATAGTTCTTGAGTTATCATATAATTTGAATACAGATAAGAAGAATATCATGTTGGAGTTGTGGATGAATTATCCCACACATAGTTTGTTGTTGTTCAATATGTTTCATATACGCAATTAAGGTGTTATATTTCATTAAGTATTTAAAATTATCAGAGTTATGATGTTTTTGCTCTTTTATCAATTATCACACACCTACTTTGGTAAGGTTTTTATTCGTTGAATATATGTTAGCAGAGACCACGAATTTGGAAGGTGTGCAAAATTTCTATTGTAGGTCAGCACTTAATACTTGATTGATAAACATTTATTATTGTGAGTGTTGGCATGTACGTTATGTTCCACTTGTACCACAATTTCCCCATACCTTCATCATGGGCAGTATCCTACATTATATTTTACTCTATTTATATGATTGACTGTAAGTGAGATTCATACTAAATCCTTTTTCATAGATTAAAAATTTTCAAGGTGTGCAAAATCTTTATCAGTGATTAACAGTTAATAGTACATAGATAATCATATAATAAGTTTAACTGACAGTGAATTACATGGATATCAAATAGGAGGTGTGGACTAAGATCATCAACTTTTGTTGTTGAACTGATAGTGAATTACATGGATATCAAAGTGATAAAATAAGTTTAATATCATACATGTAGTAGATCCTTCCAAACACGTAGTATCATGAAAATTAAAATTAACAACAAAAAAACAAAAGTTAAAAATAAATAGCCTAAAAATTGAAGACATTAAACAATCAACAAAGGACAATTTATTTCCAATGCGTTGTCCACCTCCAAACACCATCCAAACACATATCTACAAAGGAGCACATATAACTGAAACTTGATCAGATGCACCAAAGTAAATCACCTCATAAACAAGTATTGACTGGTATAACAAGAAAGATAAAAAAAATTGATTGATAACATGCTTGCAAAAATGCAACAGAGGTCATCACTTGTGTGGACACAAGTTTTCACCAAAAAATCAGACAAGTTTAATCAACCTGAGTATGAAACCACATGATAGACATTATTACAAATGAACACAGTTTACCCAAAGCTAATCATCCCATAAACAAGTATTGAGTCTTACCACATGCTTCCAAACAATTCAACACAGATCATCACTTGTGAGCAAACAGGTCATCACCCATACATCATACAAGTGTAATCAACTTGGCTACGAAACCACGTCAACGAGATAATTACAAATGAACTCAGATTATCCAAAGTGAATCACCCCATAATCAATTATTGACTAGTATAATATGAAAGTTCAAAAAATTGAGTGATACCACATGATTGCAAAAAATGCAGCACAAGTCATCACTTGGGTGCACACAAGTCATCACCAACAAATCAGACATGTTTAACCCACTTGGGTATGAAACCACATGAAAGAAATTATTACAAATCAACACATATTAACCAAAGTGAATCACCCCAAAAACACGTATTGACTCCTATAGTATGAGTTCAAAAAATTGAGTCAAATCACATTATTGCAAAAAATGCAGCACAGGTCATCACTTATTTGCACACAGGTCATCACACAAAAAATAAGACAGATTTAATCAACCTATTCAGAAAACTAGTACTTGGTTGATTAGAAAGTTACTTCTACTTCAACTTCGACTAATTTCACATCCAAAGTAAATCCAACAATGAACAATCATCTACTTCAAATGCAAAAAATCAAAACTTTGGTTCTGTTAAACACTAAAACAAACCCTAAGACAACAAATAGAAAAAAAATCGTCATACCTCCAATCTCCTACAAACCCCGTCCTTCGTAGAACTGCAACCTTTGAAAACAATGGTTGAACAATGGAGGAAACGCTTCGTCACAACTCCCTTTCACAGCAAACGCCCTCCCTTTCATAGCAAACGCCCGTCGTCAATAAAGCCCCGTCATGAACAAATCCCGTTGTCAACAAACCCCATCGTCCGCAAACCCTAAGCCTTTCAAGGTTTAGCCGCCACAGAGATTCCGCCACACTGTGCTATCTTTTGTGCTCAACGTCTTCTGCTATCTTCCTTCGCCAGACGAACCACTCCAAAAATCGTTGTCGTTGCTTGTGACAAGAGAAACTACGACTGCGACGACAGAAGGGGGTGAGAAGAGAAACTACCAGTGAGTGCGGGGGAGAAAGGAAAAATGTTCAAATTTTCGACTAGAAAACCCTTCGCCATCTAGAACCACTCCTTACCGGTGAGAAGACAAACGGCGACTGTGCGGAGAGAAGGGGGTGAGAAGTTTCTCTTCGAGTGAGTGTGCGGGAGAAAAGAGAATTTGTTCAACTCCTCCACTAAAAGCCACGTTTGAATGTAAAATGGTTTAATAAAATTAATTTTAATTTAAAAAATAAAATCCACCTATGCATGCCACATCATGGAGGCAAATAAGGGGTTAGAATATGGAGTCAGGGTATCATTTTCCTATCTTTTATACATAAGTATATAGCAGAATGATCTTTTATTCGATATAGTAATTAATCAAGTCTAACAGTGTACGCCATCGCCAAGCCGAAGAATAACAAGACAAAATTCAAGTAGTAGGTTTAATTACACAAGTTAATTTGTTCTTCTTACTAGTTAATTAACTTGTAAATGTGACGCAAGTCCCAACTTATTCCCTTATAAATTGAGTAAAGCGTATTATTTTTTTAGACGTTTTAATTTAATTTAGACGTGTAAGTATTAAAGTTTCTTAATTAATTTCAGACTTTTTTGCCTGCATCTTAAAATGTAAGTTACTTTAATCTCTTCCAGATCCTGTTGGGATTGGCTAATGAGCACAGGTGTATATGAATAAACTGTAAACTGTAAGTACTTGATCTTGTTTGTGTTTATCGACTCTATGATACGTATTAAACGGAATGGTTTATTTTATAAGAAAATATGAAAAATAAATAATCATCAATTTAAGTATTAATGCTTACTCATTAAATCATCAATGATCATTGATTACAGTTTTACAAAATCTGATATGTTTAAAAATAAATCATGTGACAGTTTTAAGTGATCATATTTTGGTTTAATTTTTTTTAATATGAATAACAAAATAGAGGGAGTTAGTAGTATTTAACTGTTATTTAATAATAATAATGTGTAGACTAAATTTATGTTGGATTGAAATCTAATATCATAAATAAATAGAAAAGACATCGAAAACAAAATCCTAATTAATCGGAGAACAATCAAAAGCTAATAGTAGCAAAAATAAGAAAAAATTGTTCTAAATTTGCTTATGTATAAAAGCAACACTAAAGATACTTTTTACATACATTTTGATAGACGATAAAATTCTTTTTTAATCCTCTTATTTTTAGGAAATATTCTATTAGGTTCTTATTTATTATTTCGTTCAATTATGTCATCGTATTTATCAAAATGATCTAATTATATTATTTTTATTAAATTAACGTTAACGCTGTGTTAATACACATCACATATTAGTTAATTCAAAGTATTTTCAATTTATTAGTAGCATTTAACTTATAGTTATCTAATAATAATAATAATAATAATAATAATAATAATAATAATAATAATAATAATAATAATGTGTGGACTAAATTTGTGTTGATTGAAATCTATAATATCGTAAATAAATAAAAAAGACATCGAAAACAAAATCCTAATTAATAGGAGAACAATTAAAGGATAATATTAGCAAAAATTGTTCCAAATTTGCTTATGTATAAAAGCAACACTAAAGAGACATTTTACATACATTTTGATGGAGGCTAAAATTCTTTTTTATCCTCTTATTCGTAGGTAATATTTCTATTAGGTTACTAGTTTTTATTTCCTTTAATTATGTAATCATATTTGTCAAAATAATTTAATTAGGTCATTGTTTATAGATTAACGTTAATGTCATGTTAATACACGCTACATATCAACTATGATGCACAAATACGATACGTGTATCGCGTATCCGATACGTCGATATGTTTATTTTGAAAATAATAGGATACGATACGTGATAGATACGTTATATATGAATATTGAAAAATTGGTACAATAATTCTTAAAAATATAATAAATATATGATTGTTATTGTGTTAATCCAAATTAAAATTATATGTACTAAAGTTATCAACATAACAAATATAAATTTTTGCCATCATATGAGTACCATTGTAGGAAAACTCTTAAATTATGACCAATTTTAGTAACCAAAAATATATTAGAGACCAATTTCCTAATTAGAGACCAATTTATAGACTAATTATTTTGGTAGTGAAAATCTTTGTAACTAATGTTAGTGACTAATTATTTTGGTAGTCAAAATCTTGGTAATTGATGTTAGTTACTAATTTAAAAATCAATTCATAATAAATATTATTTTAATAATCAATTTAAAGACTAATTATAATTTTTTGGAACTATTTTAGTTGCCAATAATTTTTAGTTTTTAAATTGATACTTAAATTGGTCTCTATATAGTAACTAATTATTTTTGTTACTAAAATTGATTATTATTCAAAGATTTTCTTGTACTACGACTTTGTAAATTAGATACTCTATTGATAAGTATCAATAAGGTATCATAGAGTATCGGATACGGATACATGTCAAACATGAATACATACGTGACTCAAGTTGAAGTATCGGTGCATCATAACATATCAATTAGTTCGTAGTATTTTCAATTTATTAGTATTTAACAGATAGTTATTTAATGATAATAATTTGTAGACAAAATTTATGTTGGATTGAAATCTAATATAATAAATAAATAGAAAATACATCGACAATAAAATCCTAATAATCGGAGAACAATTAAATGATAATATTAGCAAAAGTAAGAAAAAATTGTTCCAAATTTGCTTATGCATAAAAGCAACACTAAAGAGACTTTCCACTTATTCGTAGGAAATATTCTATTAGGTTTCCTAGTTTTTATTTCGTTGGATTATGTCATTGTATTTGACAAAATGATTTAATTAAGTTAACGTTGTCTTGATACACGTCACATATAAGTTAGTTCCTAATATTTTCAATTTATTATTATTATTATTATTGTTTTTGTTTATTTTTTTTTTTGCCACGTCTTAGTCATTCGATACAAGAAAAAATTGGTTTTAATATAGGTTTGATTTTACATTACCCATAATTAAAACCTCTACTAAATTATTTACTTGGAATTTCAATTTCTTCCGTTAAACCATCTTTGGGAAATGTGTTCGTCAAGATTTTTATGAACCCCAAAAAATGTCAATCAATAGTTGAATTTTCTTATCTTCTTGTATTTAACACGGGTTTTAAAACCTTTGATAAGTTCAACAAGTTTAGAACTCCGGTTAACTATCGTTTGTTTTGAAATTTTCATAACATACATGAGTTTCAGAACCTCCGTAAAATAATTACTTTCACTTTCAGAACTTCTATAAATTATCATAGGTTTTGAACCTTTATAAAGTACTATAGATTTTTAAATTATTAATATTATTTTTCTACTCATTTAACATTTGTACATTCATATATATTTTTTCAACCACAATTATTTTCATCGACTGTATTTGTTTATCTATATTTAGTTATACAAAAATATATATATATAACACTCATTTAATTAACAAGTTAAATATAAATAACCAAATTTATATGAAAGTATAATAAATATACACATTAAAATTTAAATTCAATTACAATATTAGTTAAGGAAAACTAACAAAAATTGTTAGAAAATACTACAAATGATTTTCAAAACACAAAATTTGTTGTATAAATGGGTACTCTGAAACATGCAATATAAATATGTATTTTAATTAGAAATGTACACTCTAAAACCTATAGTGTAACAAATATAAACATTTAAAGAAGCAAACTCTGAAACATGCAATATAAATACTAACTTTAACCCTTTCATCTTCTAATACTAACTCACATATCCTTGTTTTCTAACTATTATTCTAACAATAATTAGGCAAAGTTAGCATAAAATTGTATGGGAATAACTCCCTCACAACACTGAGAACTGGTAAGGAATATAAACTACCAAAGCAATGTGCTTTTACAATTAAATAATGTGGTACTCATCCATGACAGTTAAATAGTTTTAAAAGAATAAAGAGAACTTTTGAACATAACGTGATAATTTCATGATTCCATTCAGCAATCTTTTGAACATAAATTTTCCAATACATGCACAAGAATCGAGTTACCTCAAACTGAATTATTGATAGCACACTATAAACCTTAAGACTGAAACAAAAACGTATAGAAGGATTTAGTAAATCTTGTGAGGTTGGTGGCTACTTACAACGCTGCCTCAGAAATTTGGCTCTTGGTGGCTTTCATTAACTACCGGTCTTAAAGTGTTAGTAATGTAAAATCCATTGGCCTATCGTCTAGTGATGATTAAGGTCCCAAAAAATGTGTAACCTTCAATATAAAATGCTATCACATCACATGGGTTAAATATTTCTAACAAAAACAACAGATTCTTCATTGCATGGCATTGAACATCGATGTAGTATCTTATGTAGAACTATAAGAACCTCTACTCATTCCAATAAGAACGTAAAATTCTATTAACTAGAAAGAATTACGAAGAAGATTAGGCACTGTGCAAGGAACTTAAGGCTTAAATTTTATCAAGTCGTTGATGAGGCTTGCCGGTGACTAGCAATAATTTGTTAAAAACCTTATCACTGTATGTTAACAAATCTATCTTAGATACAAGAAAGTTCAATGAACGTGTTGTAAGGCCAATTAAAATTGTTTTATTCCTTTCTGCCCTAAATTAAAGGGTTGCCCCTTGTGAGTGGGTCTTAAGGACTGACCCAAAAGATAAAACCCACCCTTAGTCTGCCCTAACTCTCACTTTCCTCTCACTTTCACAGAACCTTGAGTTGTAGCCATCAACATCTCTGCTAGGATTTGATCCCTCACCACCGTCAAGTTCCGCTCAAGCTCCTTCTTGCTCAACGTAAGTATTCCTTCCTAGTTCATGCTAATCCCCCTTTAACCATCTTTCGTTTTCCCAGTTAGGATTTCCTGTTAATCCCATCTACTGTTTATGTTCCACTTTTATTTCAGCCCTGTAGTTCCTCCCTAGAGCTGTTGTGCTCGTGGTCGTGACGTCAAGGTCCTTGCCAACCCTTTTCCAGGTACGGGAAGTTAGGGTTTTGCAAAATCGTTGGTGTCCATGATTACTTATGTAATATTCGTGTGATTTGATGGTCTGTATACTGCTATGAGTTTGTGAAATGTATTATTGTGTTGTTTGGCTTGGTTTATGGTCTGTTATGCGGGTGAATAGTAGGGGAGGACTGATAATCTCTCCCAAGTGAGCTTGTCTCACATAGGCGAGATGAGCGGAGCTCGCCCAAGTCTTTTCGCTCGAGGACTCAGGCGACCAGCTCAGTTTGAGCGAGCGAGCGTCTCGCCCAGGCGAGGAGGGTCTCGCCTAAGCGAGAAAGCGCAAAGGCCACTGTTCCAAGATTTCGAACCCTCGCCTGAGCGAGAGACTCTCTCGCTTGAGCGAGACTCCTCTGCCTGAGCAAGAGGCTGGACGAGACTGCGTTTTAGTTTTACATTCCTTTCCTGTTCTTGGATGTTTGGCATGTAATTGATTGGATCATTGTATGATGGCATGATAGGGATGAGTATACATGATTAGGGGAGGTTTACATGTGGTGAATTGTGAGTTTGGCATGGTCTTTATATGAACTATACATGAGAGGTTGGATATATATGTGGTCACAAATTTGGCATGAGCAACGATGAACATTGATGGTTGGTAATCTAGTGGCATGGTATTGGTATGGGAAGAGGCACTTTACTCATGGTTGGTAATAACGAGTTGGTACTGATTCAACATGTGATAAATGAAGGTTGGTTACGGATGTTGGTATGAAGTTCCTATGCATGATATATGTATCTATGACTTGGCTGTTTGTATATGTTTGGTAAGTGGTCAGTACGTAAGGTGAGACTTCAAGGTCGTGCTTCAGTGATCGGGACGTAATTCCATAGCCCCTATTAGTGGGTGTCCATGGTGGTGCCCCGTCTATATAACTTGGTAAGGATTCAAGGTAAGGACTGCATCCTGACACTCTAAGGAGTTAGTTAGTCTCACTTAGAGCGGACTGGCTCCTGTGATGAGAGTAGAAGAAGGCCTTAAACTCATTAAGGGCTAACCTTGTCTGTGGGGGAAATGAGTCAATGTAACACTTGTAACACAAAGCTCGGGGGTGAGCAGAGGTATCCACCACAAGTGCGAGCATCCGCTGAATCCGACCAAGTTATATGTATCCGGATGAGTCGAGTCGAGTCTTAGTGTATTGGTTTGAAAAGTCATAACATCCTTGGGTGATATGAATGCTTTTGACTATGAAAGTGTATCTGATTGCATGATGAAATTATTTTTGTGCTCTAGCTTACCCTACTATTTGTGGTTGTATGTTCTGTGGTGTGGTCTTTTCTTTTGCAATGATCATCAACTTGTTGATATGAGCAGAGGTGAGAACTTCCCGAAATAATCAGGGTGATGGAGCTTCCGCTGCATAGTCCGCTTGGACTAGATCTGTTTCTTTGTGGGCTTTATTTCTGGGCTATGACCCATGTATTAGATTACTTCTTTTAATTTCCTTTGGGGTTTGCTGTTGAATGTTGTAACTGTTATACTTTTGGCATCGTGGTGTGCCTAGGTTCTGTAGGGGTTATGTTTAAGATCCCAGGATTGCGCTGCTATATTATTTGTGTGTGACGCTCTTTTAATTACGCTTATTAATTAAATGGGATGTTACAGTGTCATATATTCTGCGACACTTATGTAAACTTCCAAAGATTTGACATGATTCATCATCTCACAGAAACTAGTCTTTTATCACCACAGTATAAAAGTGATGCAAATATATGTTAGTCCTTTGGTGCATCCACCACTTTTAAAGATGCTTGATTTGTTGCAAATAGTTCCTTTCTGATACCAAGTAAACAAAAACCCATGGTTGTTTTGTTTTGAGAGAAGTCTTGAGAATAAACTAGAAGAAATGTAGAAAAACCATTGGCTAAAAACACCATTGGTGAAGGAGGAAACAAAGTAATGGGTCCAATTGATAGACAAGGGCATATGGTATTGTCTTTGAGCATTGTCTCATGAATCAGCGTAGCATGTGATAGTAGTTCAGATAACAGTGTCCCTCATTCGCTAGTGAAGGCCACAATGTCTCCTCATTCGGAAAGAAAAATTGAAAGTTGATTATGTTCACGACTATTAAGTGGGGTAGTGTGAATTAGAATTTTCGTACATAAAAAATGTGGACCAAAGTTTATCATGATCATGTATTGAACATTGGTTCTCTTCTTACCTCCAAAAACTTATTCATAGCTTTCAATAGGCTTTTTTTGTATTTTGGGGTCCTTTTTACTCGAATTTGTAAAAAATGGTCTCTGAATTTATTTATTTTTGCAAAACTGGGTTAAGTCGCTAGGATGGAGGACGACATTGAAGGTGAAGTCGTCCTCCATCATGCTAGTTTCATTTTTAAAAAAAAAAACAAAGTCGTCAAGCAGGAGGCCAATTTTTTGGTTATAAATGGTGAAGTCGTCTATGTAGATGGCGACTTCATTTTAAGTTTTTTTTTGAATAATAAATTATATAAATTGAAATAAAAATAAAAATAAACATTAATATATTTTAAAATTCATTAAAAAATAAAATACAATAATTTAGTTACTAGAAAATAATAAAACATACATCTATGTCCTCGAGTTTCACATGTTGGTCTTCTTCTGGCTTTGTTGGGTCGTCTTGGTGGTTGTTGTTGTTGTGGTTCATCATCATCATCATCATCATCCTCTTCATCTTGATGACTTTGGACATTTTGCGGATGATGAACCGTTATTTGTGGTGATTGGAAAGGCATTGGCGGAGGATAGAATGGCATTGATGATGAACATCCTGGATAATAGGTAGATGGTGGTGTCATAGTTGTGGTGTCAAACATATGTGATGGACCAACACCATAACTTGACTGATGCGGGAAGAAACCATATGAGGAAGGGACATGTTAGAATGAGGTGTTTGGTGGGTTGCCAAATTGAGGATGTGAATGTCCAAACATTTGACCTTGACCCATAGGCGATTGTCCGAAAAAGGGTGGGGGATGATGTATGAAATATGAAGAAGACCCAACATGGCTAGTGTAGGGTTGTGAAGCAGGCTGGGAAGGTTCTTGTGACATAACGTACTGCAAAATAAATAATATGGTTATGTCCATGAATAAGTATGTATGATAAACAGATGTACAACATTGTAGTATAAATAACCTCATCGTCGGAAGATTTTGTCGATGGAGATATATAACGAATAGTGTGTTTATGTACCACTGCATATACGGTGTTTCATCATGCAAATGGTCGTTTCTACTGAATGGTGTACCTTGAATGATTCGATTTTGTCGATCATTCCAAATTGCAATCCACTGGTGATGATGTGCTACCCAATCTCTGTCATTTCTCTCCCTCAAGTCATCCTTGTGAACTTGATCCAAGTTAACTGGCTCGGGCGGAAAGTTTTGTCTTAAACCAAATTGATGCATGACCATATCCGCCTAATGGATTTCTACTGTCGCGAAGCAAATTATTGGGACTGTTGCTCTGGACACCGAAGGGATGTCAACCACAATCAATCGACTAACTTTGTGTTGAATGTAAGGCCTCCACAAGAACTGAAACAAAATTGTAGATATTAGTTTGAAATGTTAAAAAACAAAAAGCTTTGAATTACCTTACGTATTACATGTCTTGTACGTATTTGATCAAATCTCAATCAAAATTCAGTAACTGAAATTGAAGCTGGATTTATCCGATGCGTTACGTTCATCCACCTAAAAAAATGTAGCAATTTCAAGTTAGTTAAATGACAAGAAAAATAATAATTTAAAAGTTAGCTTTTTACCTTCTACAGACAGGGAAATTATCCCCATCAGCCACCTCCTAATCATTTAAAGGTTGAAGTTGTGGGGTTATAGAAGTAATCCTCTCCTAAGCCCAACATTGTAACAAAATCATGCATCCACCAATATTTTTCTTGGCATAGGGGAATGTCATGATCTAGGCAACGATATAGGCAGGCCAAAACTGCAGACCCCCAACTATAATTCTTGACTACATTCAAGTCAGCTAGCCTAACTAGATACATGAGATGTACCCTAGTTGCAGACGTGTATGGCATTAAAATGCTTCCAATCAATGTGAGAATGTACGCTCTCGCATATTGAGCAATAACATCATTGTTTGCATTTGGTGGAAGCTGTTGTAAAGTAGTGTTTAACCAAGATACTCTATTTGAGTTCCCTCTTATCACCGTTGGTGGTGGAATGACACCTAGATGTTCATGGAAGGTGGAGAATATGTCTTGAACTATAGTGGGACCAGTGACCACATCTTCGTCTATCGGCATGCCAAGGAGGATGGCTACATCCTCTAGTGTCACAGTGGTCTCTCCATGGGAGAAGTGAAATGTGTGAGTTTATTATCTCCACCTTTCTAATAAAGAACTGATGAGGAAGTGGTTCACATCCATGTCCGGAATATACAAGGCGTGTCCGAATGATACTTAAACCTTGAAAGTAGAAGCAACGAAAGAAGTGATGAAGTTTTGAATACTCTTCCACTGCGCGCAACTTGAAACAATTTTCTGCCAATCCAAGCACAATGCATAAACCAAAGTGATGAATATGGGCGCAAGTTGAAACTATTTGTACCAATGCTAACATTTTATTCACGTGAATGCACAATGCAGTTGTCCATCAATGCATTATTTTTCGTGCAATGCATTATTTTTTTCGTGCAATGTGGTTGTCAGTGCATTCACAAAAAGCTTTAAAAGCTGCCACTAATTTACACCATTGCATGCAAATTTTGAACTGTGCATGGCATAGGGAGTAGGAGGAATCTCTGAATTCCACTATTGACCCCGAATTCTTAGTGTAGCGCAGGACATCACAGTCAAAGAAAATAAATGCGAGTGTGATGGTGTCAGCGATTTGGGAGGGCGAAGTCGTCATTATTGCGGGCAACACCCAATTGGAAGTCGTCATTACTACGGATGACAATCAATTGATGTCGCCAGGCCGCCTAACGGATTCATTTTAATGCACCAAAGTCGTCCTAACATGCACCGGTTTCAATTTAATGAAGTCGTTCGGTTATTTAATGAAGTCGCGTGGTTTAATTAATGAAGTCGTGGGCTATTTAAAGAAGTCGTGTGGTTTAATTAATGAAATCGCGAGTTTTAAGACAAAATCGTTGCCATTAATGGCGGCTTCTGTGCATTAAAATGAGGTTATTTATTACAAAACTGTTGGCATTTATAGCGGCTTCTGTGCATTAAAACCGGATAATAAATGTGTTGTTGTGGCCTGGACACGAATTAAGTTTCTCGATTTATTTATACTGCTTTCAACTCATTCAATTTTTTCTTACCTTATTATTATTATTCTCTTCACCAAAGTTGCACTCTTCACCAAATTTGCATACAAATGGCCGATCAATTGAGTCAATCTCCAGATATTTTGCTTGATTTCAATGAAGATGAGTTGGTTACCAACCAATATACAATCCATACAACATATCATAGTGGCTCATCAAGTCACGCCTCAGTTGAAGCTTCAAATCCAGTGAGTGAAAATTCACTATGTATTGGCATGTCTTTTGACACAAAAGAGTCCACAGTGTCATATATCAAGCAATACCATATCGATAATGGTTATAGATTTGTGGTTGTTGAGAGCAAATCTGAAAAATTTATATGTCGATGTGTCGACTAAAAAAAAGGTTGCCCGTGGCGTTTACAGGCTGCTTATAGCAAACGGAGTTTAAATTGGGAAATTAGAAAGATTGACGGATCACATACGTGTTTGTCAACCATGCAACCTGCAGATCACGTCAATCTTGATTCCAACCAAATTGGTTATATTGTGATGAACTTTGTAAAGGAAAATCCTTCCATACCTATCAAAAGTTTGGTAGCTGAAATTAAAAATCGTTTCGGATATTCAGTTTCATATGACAAAGCTTGGAATGGTAAGCAAAAAGCGCTTGCGAAGGAGTTTGGAGATTGGGAAGAGTCTTACAATGAACTTCCCAGGTGGTATCAAGCTGTACAAGAAAGCAATCTCGGCACAATAATTCAATATACTGGACCTTCTGTACTTGTAAAACCTCACCCTTCTTGCTATATTATGGAACGCGTATTTTGGTCTTTTGGACCATGCATCCAAGGGTTTAATTATTGCAAGCCAATTGTCCAAGTAGATGGCCCATTTCTCATAGAAAGATATCAAGGGACATTACTAACAACACTAGCTCAAGATGGGTCATATAATATATTCCCTTTGGCCTTCGCGATAGTGGAAGGAGAAACAAAGGAAACCTTAATATGGTTTTTTCAACTCTTAAGGGAGCACGTTACACCACAATCAAACCTCTGCTTGATAACAAACATGGGGAAAGGCATATTGGCAACCCTACAATATGAAGAACTACAAGGGAAGCAAATGAACTGTAATCAATATACTACATATGTCATATTGATTTAAATTTCAACAAAAAAATCAAGAATCACGAATTGAAAAACTGGTTAAAGAGTATGGGTAATAAAATTTTTCTTTCATTCACCATATTGAATAATTAAACTAACTAATATAATTGCATTTTTACAACTTATGAGGTGAAATAACCCATATTGGATGCTAAATTGGCGGCTTTGAGATCACATTCATCAGAAATGGCATCTTGGATCTATAGGATACCACTACAAAAATGGACTCAGGCCTACGATGGGGGTAGTAGATTCAGACACATGACAACAAACCTGGCAGAATGTATGAATTCTATTTTAAAAAGAGCTCATTCATTACCAATTTGTGCTCTAATTAAGGCAACATTTGAAAGGACCGCTACATGGTTTGTTGAGAGAGGGGTTAAGGGAGACTCCATATTATGAGCAGGCCACCAATATCCCGAGGAAATTAATGCTATTATTTGAAAAAATCAACAACAAGCAAGAATCACCAGTGCAGTAAGGGCTTTTTACCCTAGTTATTTTCCTCATTTTGCCTCGGGTCTAGAACCGAGGCATATTGGGACGAAGCCAAAAGGTACCCCTTTTGGCCTCGGTTATTACCCGAGACCATAGAGTCCCTTTTATGCCTCGGTTCTAATGAACCAGAGCTATAGGGTTCCTTTTCTGCCTTGGGTCCATGAGAACCGAAGCCATATGGTAAATGTAGAAACTTCCGCAGATTCTCCCATGTGCATTCCTCCGAGTGTGACAGCTATTACGGCAGCCACCGTTGCAGTAAGACCCGTAGAATTTAATTAATTAAATAAATAATTAATTAATAAATACAGGAGGGGTAATAATTATGACATTAAATTATGGTTGGTATGATGTGGAAAAGTGTTAGCTCATGTGGTTGAGAGCACTTTGATTGTGCGAGAGGACTTGGGTTTGAGTCCTATGTATGCTAACTTTTACTGTTATGATTTTATTATTTAAATCTATGAAAACATGTTTTTGTATATTATGATAATTGAATTGTGATTCCTAGCAAGAAATATGAATTGGTTAAGTGGTTTGATATAGACTTGGTGATTACATGGTTGTGGGTTCGAGCCTTGGAGAACTTACATTAAACTTTATATTTTTGGCATTTTTGGTTTTGACGTGAATATGGAAAGGTGGGAAGGAAACCTAAGTGAGTGGGCAGCCAAAGGAAGCTGAAAGGGCAGCCATAGGGAGGGATTGAATGGCACATTATGTCTTATTCAATGCCATTTTCGTTTTGGTAATTAATCACTTATTTTAGGCACACTTTAAAAAGGAAAATTAGGTTAAGGGCTAAGGTTTGACAAGCTGGGAAACTATACCTAAAGAGAGAGCGAAAATCTGAGAGAGTATGAGAGGTTCTGGTGTGATTTTGCGTTGCTGAATAGTGAGGAAGCAAGGAAGGTGGGTGATCAAGGGGGAATCTTACAAATTGTCAAGCTTAAGCGAAGGAGAACCAGGTTAGGGGAGCTGGACTCCGCTGTTTTTGCTTCAAATAATATTGTGATGTGATGTATGTTAATTTATGGTGCATGTATACTGTTAAATCTTGGAATACTGCGTTTCTGGGAAATTCCTAGAAACCACCTGACGGGTGATGAACCACCGCCAGGCGCTCATCTGTTCTACACTATTTTGGGGGTTCTGGAAAGGGAACCGCCTGGCGGCACACTCCCGGCCGCCAGGCGACGCTTAGGGTTGTTTCAATTTCTGGGTTTGTGGATGAAGCGCCTGGCGGGGCTGGTTGAATCGCCAGGCGGCGCGGGGCATTTCTCCGATTTTGGGTTTTTCTGAGGTTCTGGACTAAATGTAATCAGGGCAAAAGTCAGTGGGGAACCGTAAAGGGTGATAATGTTAACTAATAGTAGGCATGGACACCTAATTAGGGGCTTAATTGAATGGAACAGTGTATGTACGCTTAGGGTTGAAGGTGTTATCTTGGATTGCTATTGAACTGAATTGTGGTGAATTGGATATAGGGATAAGGATTAGTATAATTAAAATATGGAGTCGTCGTGATTGTACTTGGACTGGATTACGTGAAGTGGGAAATCACAGAGGTGGAGAAATGGTGGGGTTTTGGATGCGGGAAGAATCTGGGAAATACCCAGATGGCAAGCACCGCCTGGCGGCAGGTGGGTTGGCCCCCAGGCGCTCGCGCAGTAGCAAAGATACTGCAAGTTGAGGTGTTATGCGCTGAGGATGGATTCTGCTGTACTGGGTTGGAATCAACCGGGGGAAAGTTTTAGTGATGTTTGGGAAGGTTGACGAGGGAGTCGTGCATGAGTTTCAAGAGGGGGTTGAATTGCTTTAGGAAGGAGAGATATTAAATTATAGGGGCCTCCCTTGTTGTCGGGTAATAGTGATTCTGAATAGTGAAATAGTTGAGGGAGGAGGGGATTAAAGAATTGACCAATTATCGGGAATGAGAGCTCAAACAGCAAAGTGGACTTGGCAATAACTTAGGTGTAATGAATTTAGGAGTACTAATAAGCTAAGAATGGAGGAGTTTAATGTTAGAACTGAATGGGTGCTGCTTCCAAGTTAGGATGTCGAGGACCTTATCATTGTTAGTAACCATTTAAGTAATAATTCGGGAATAGATCAAATAGAGATATGATAGAAACTGTGTTAAACTTGAATAGTAAAACTAGAGTATGTTGTACTGTCATGACGCCTGGCGGTGGGATCTGGACCGCTAGGCGGTAGCAAAATCACAGAGGGGTCTTAGTGCTTGGTGCGCCTAGCGGCAAAGGCAGTTCCGCCAGGCGGTTGCTGTTGCGAGAACGATTTAAAAAGCGTTGTGCGCCTGGCGGCACGTGTCCCTCGCCAGGCGATTTATACTGCTGCAGCTTTGAGTTTTGTTTATGAATTTGTGATCTACGGTGCGTCTAATGATGCTTTAAGGGTGAGATTGTTGTTGTTCCTGGAGTTGTGGCTCGGAACGTATCCCTTGAGTTGTGGTTCGGGATAGGGGTTAAGCACGTGGTATTCCTTGAGTTGTGGCTCGGAATAGCATCTCTGGAGTTGTGGCTCGGGATGGCGGATGAACACGAGGAACCCTTGAGTTGTGGCTCGGGTTGGCGAGTGTTGCCGGTGTGAGTGTGCTGGTTGTGGCCAGTACGGATGGGTCCGGATAGATTG
>Ga0214545_1007148_pt1 | contig 18915 bp, 8 predicted proteins | sample CNSS4metaG_FD_160064 | JGI IMG/M metagenome (GOLD analysis project Ga0214545, IMG submission 160064) | Root nodule microbial communities from cowpea collected in UCLA plant growth center, Los Angeles, California, USA - CNSS4 | ecosystem: Host-associated > Plants > Roots > Nodule | place: USA...
ATATAAAAAAAATTTATATATATATATATATATATATATATATATATATATATATATAATGAGTATTGCATAGAAATTGAAAATCAAGTGGTAAAGATCAACAGAAAATATTATCTTTCAAATTTTTATGAATATAAAAAAAATTAAAATATAAAATTTTAATAATAATAATAATATTATTATTATTAATAATAATTATTATTAAATTTAATAGTATTATTAGTAATATTAACAAAATTATTATTATTATGAATATTAATAATATTATTGATAATTATAGTTTGATATTATAAACAGTATTATATATATATATATATATATATATATATATATATATCATTACTTAAAAAAATTAATATTAAAATAATTGTATTGATAATGAGTGATAACAGTATTATTATTGATAATTGTTTTTAATTAATATGTTATTAAAAAAGTAAAAAAAATTATTATTTTATATTTATCATATTATCTAATTTATTATTTAAATATTATATATATAATTATAGCACTCCAATATAATTGTATAAAAATATTTATTTAAGTATAATAATCATAATAATAATATTAACTTTTTTAATTTAACTTAAAAAAAAGACCCGTGCTTTTGCACTAAGTCTAGTATGTATATATATATATATATATATATATACACGCGTAACAGCAGCAAACGAAAGTCAGAAAAATAAAAAAAAAAATGAAATGAAAAAATAAAAGCAAGATATAATGTTCAGTAAAAGGAGAAAGAGAATAAGAAGGGAATACGTACGCACGAGGGAACAAGAAAGAGGGAAAAGAAAAGAAGGGAACAGTGACGCCGCTGAACCAGAGACCCGACGGAGCTGCGACGCGAAGCGACCGGAACTGCGACGTCGACGAGCGGAGCTACGGCGTCGAAGGTGATGAAGATCAAACTCGAGATCACGAAATAGGTCAACGTTCGATTAGGATTTTCCATTTGGGATTTGGGCTTCGATCTCTGCTTACAATTGGATTTTCGATTTGGGTCGTTGGGGTTTTAATTTGGACTTAAAATCTGAATGCCAACGACATGTTTTTCTGTCATTTCATGCCGTTTTTCGAATTCGGTAACTCGGTCTCAAACTCGCGAGTCTGGTACGAGTCAGCGAATTAACTCCGAGTTTGAAAAATAACGAATTTATATGTGAGTTAACTCGTCAACAGTGTCATGACTCGCAGACTCGTACGGGTTTACGAGTCAACCCGCGAGTTCGATAACCTTGGATGAAATGCTTAAAATTTGATTTTGTACTATTGTTGATGGATACAGATTTTGGCTGTTAGCGATAATTGATGAATGGAGGGCGACGGCGAGGAGTTGACGGCGCAGGAGACTGCTTTGTATGATCGACAAATCAGGGTTTGGGGAGCCGATGCTCAAAGAAGGTTCCTTCTTCTTCTTTTACTTTTGAAATTCTTAATTGTTTTATGCTCGGTTTATTCTGTTACTTTGTTCTCATAACCTAATTACATTCTGCTATTTTTATTTTTCATCGTATCTAATTTAAAAATTTAAATAAATTCTCCATGCAGCATTTTAATTATAGTTTCTGTTTGTTATTCTGGTTTACCTAGATTAAGCAAAGCTCATGTCTTGGTCTATGGAATGAAAGGAACTGTAGCTGAGGTAAATCCACCACTTTATATTTTTTGTTTCTCTAATTTGACTTTGACACACAAAACATAAAAATGACTAAAATAGGATGTTGGGTTTGGTTACCGGTTCTTCTTGTTGCACTTTCTTTTGTATCCTTCTCATGTTTTTGTCATATTGTGTGGTGTTTGAGTTTACTTTTGTTGGTCAGTTTTGCAAGAATATTGTTCTTGCTGGAGTAGGTAGTCTGACTTTAGTAGATGATCGGGTTGCTACTGAGGAGGCACTTTCCTCAAATTTTCTCATCCCTCCTGTTGAGGATGTGTATGGTGGAAAGACCCTTGCCGAGCTTTGTTGTAATTCTCTTAAAGATTTCAATCCTATGGTTCGTGTTTCAGTTGAGAAAGGTTTTTGTTTCAAACCCGTCCCTTCTTAGTTTGGTTTCTGCTTCTGCATTGCTTTCTTGTGGCTTTTGACATTATGTTGTGTTTGTACTTTTATGTTGTTCATCTTGGCTTCAGGGGATTTGTCAAGCTTTGGTGTTGAATTCTTCAGCAAGCTCGATGTTGTGGTCGTCAGTTGTTGCTCACTTTCAGCCAAAGTAGTTTGGAATATTTTTTACTTCCGATGCTGTACATAGTTGCTGTACACAAAATAACTTTACACATTTCCCATACTGTAAAGTGTCTTTTAACATTCTTGTTTGCCTTTTTTTCTTTGTTTGTAGAAACTGGCTAATGACAAATGCAGAAAGCTATCAAAACGTGTAGCATTTTATGCTGTTGACTGTAGGGATTCTTGTGGTGAAGTTTTCGTTGATTTGCAGGATTATAAATATTCAAAGGTACGCTTCACTTCACTGAAACTAATTTGTCACAATTATTGGATTTCACGACTAGATATTTTTTCTTTGATTGTGTCGAGTCAATTTGTGTGATTTTTATATGACGATGGTTTGTAAAGAACTCAATTTGTACTATATTTGTGATTACAATGAATAAAAGGTCGTCATTTTTGGTATGATTTTTTTTTTCTTGCTATTAGTGGTAGAAGCTACAAGGGAAGCATAAGTACAAGTTCATAAAAACAGAAAAATTAGTGAACGCATAAGTTGGGATATATGACACTTAAATTCTTATATTCACATTGCTGCCCGTGATTGTGGATTGTATGTCTTACTATTTGATAATTAGACTCATTAAGACTTTTCAAAATCATTTTTGTTTTTTTGTTATGCTCATGGTTATTAAACTTTTGTGTTAACCCGTAGACTTGGGACGGGTTTACGTCTCCACGAAGATGCAGCTGATTAGCTTGGTTGCAAACATGTTTTTAGCAAGCTCAATTGAACTTGCACAATCCTGGGACCTTGTTGTGGTAAAAACCTTTTTCCCAAAATTATGGTTTTTGGTGATGTTTGGCAGCATTGATGTCAATCAGGCATTGTGATCGCAGGGCGTAAGAGAAGAGTTTCTGTCCCTGCTTTTGTTGTTGTAGGTGCTCTTTGTCATCTGTTCTTAGTAACTCTTACGAGTTTTCAGTTCAACTTTATGGATCTTTCCAAGTTTACATAGACTGTTGAGTTTAACAACCTTGCTTATGTTTTGTGACAAGAAATAAATTGTTTGTGAATGCAAGTAGTAAATTGTAAGCATTAGATGATCCCGGAGTGCTTTCTAAAGCTGCATCTATTTTCTTTTTAACACTCTATTCTTATTTGGCAGAAAAAACAGGATGAAACCGTTGAATGCGATTTGAAATATCCTTCTTTTGAGGTATGCCAGTCTTAATTCGTTATAGTTGCAATACTACTTTGTATTTCTTTTCAATATGAGAAGAAATCCTTTAATGTTTCCCAAAATAGTATGTGTTGCAATTCCTAAGACCTTCAAAACTTATACCTACATTTATCTATTTTATCATCTGCATAAAGAAATAAAAATAACAGTTGAAATAACATGTTTATTTTGACCCGAAGGGTAGTTGATGCAACCGGTAATCATTATAGGAGGCCATACTATTAATTTGCATCAGGTACCCCCATGGTATGACTTCAAATGCATAATACTTTTAAATTCAGCGATCCTAGTATCATAATTTAGAAATCAGGAAAGAGAAGTATCCTCTTTTCTATCATGTACTTTAGGTCTGCCATGCTTCCCACATGATTTCTTTGCTGGAATTAAAATTTCAGAGTTGTGTTGATTTTGTAAAATAAAAGTGGGCCTGTAAAACAATCTGAAATGGCAGATGTGGGATTAGTGTTATTGTGCTTGTGATTTTGTCTTGGTTGTCTATGTCTTTAATAGTTTACTGGAGTGACCATCCTTTTGTATTTGAGAGCTATTTTCGTGAGTGTGGCTATTTCTTTTTTCCTGCAGGATGCATTGTCAGTACCTTGGAGGTCACTTCCCAAGAGAATGTCAAAGCTGTACTTTGCAATGAGAGGTATGGTAAACTGTACTGCTCTGTTTGTAAGTAAAACACAAGAAAACGAAGTGATTCTAATCAATTGGAAATTGAAAACTTTACTGTTGATTGGGTCCTTAGACTGTGTTAACAAAGAAGATATAGTGAAAGACGTGGAGTGAAAGCTTGCTTCTTGTGTGTGAAACAAGTTTGTTTTCATTCTGAAGTAAACAATTAATACATATCTATTTTTATTCTCTTCCTTTGAATTTTATGATCAGTCTGGTCTGTAGACAAATTTGCAGTTAGTAACGTTTTGTTGTCCATTGCAGTAATTGAAAAGTTTGAAGAGGCCGAAGGACGTAGTGCTGGGGAAGTTTCAATTGCAGATCTTTCTGCTGTTCTCAAGCTGAAAAAGGACCTATGCACCGCACAAGTATGCTTCCTGAAATTTGTTATTTTGCTGGTATTACAAAATCCTCTTTATATCTGATATTTATGTTTGTGTTGACAGTCTCTCAACGAATCTCATGTGCCTGACACTCTTTTAGAAAGATTGGTGACAAATGCAACAGAATTTCCTCCTGTTTGTGCTCTTATGGGGGGAATTCTTGGACAGGTACTAACTAGTTTTCATTGCGTTGCAAAAATGTTTGTGATATTTAACTGACGAGGTTGACTTTAACGTCTCAGGAGGTTATCAAAGCAATTTCTGGAAAAGGAGATCCGCTAAAGAATTTTTTCTTTTTTGATGTTTTCGATGGGAAGGGCATTATAGAAGACATATCTGCGAATTGATTAATGGCTGAATTTTCGGTAATCTAAATCTGGGATGTAAGGTTTTGTCAAAACAGCACAGAAAAACTAGTAAAATTCTAAGATCTCTGAAAAGAAACTGACCCTTCTTATTAACTGCTCGTATTAGTTTCTTAGTTGGTAATTATTTATCTAGACTAATGACAGTTACAGTTAGGATCTTCTAATTGTGAAGAAACTAGTCACTCAAATGTATGTAAGCACTTTGGACCGTGGATTGTATTTCATCATCGAATGGCTTTTGAAGTTATGAAGCCTTATTTTCCTTATGTTTATGTGTTCTTCTAGAGGGTACACGTAGCTATTTGCTTTTCTTCAAATCTTCTCTATTTCTCTTAAATTAAATATTTTTAACATTTACTGTGTTTTTCATTTTTTTTTACTTAACTATTTATTAAATAGCATGATAGGTAACAAAGCATGATAGATACAGGTTATTACAATTTACATTTTATGTGTATGCAAAATAAGTCATTGTAGTACTTTTTCTGTATAATTGATGAAATCAGATCATATTCATTTAACACCAATGAAGACGATTGAGGATATATTTGATTATTCTTTGTACTTATATTTATTGATGTCATTCAATGATTATTTATATGAAGTTTATTTTTTTTTGTTATTTATTTGTAATTCTGATGCTGGAATTATTTATTAGCAATAAATTTACACACAGATATCTACAATTTTTTTGCGTGTCATGATGTATTCCTGAAAATTATTATAAATTAGTTTCCCCCCGTTAATTTATGTTGAATAATACTGTTTCTATGGCCATTGTTTTGATCTCTATTTAGTGTTTGCCAACTTATCAGAAAACCTTTGTACATCCTTTCCCACAATCTTAATTTTATTTTCAATCCCAGCTTTCTTTTTATGTTAATCTTCCATATGTTTGATCATAAAAAAATTATTTAATAAAAAAACTTGTATTCTGTCTAAAGTAATATTTGCCAAAGTTTTGCACACCCCGTATTCATACTTTTCTTCATGGTTCGGTTATCCATAATAATATAAAACAGATTTTTATTTACTATATATGAATTGTTGCGTGTAGTGAGTGTGAATAATATTCTTAACTTTCACCTAAAACGACAAAAAAAAAACTTGGTTATGAATAAGTGTTAAGTTTATAGTGGCTATAAGGTTTGTTCTGGAATATGAAAGATTCGTCAGTTATTTCTAAGATTGATTTTATAACGTTAAAAATAATGTTTAGTTCGCAAGAATCATGCTCTTAAGCCATAATTGTTTGTTCTTATTGAAATACATGAACCATTTTTATATAGAAAAAAAAAACAATAAAATGTTTGTTTAGGTCACGCATGTTGTTTATTAAAGTTGATAAAGACTTACATTGATTGACATGAGTTAAATAGCAGCCACAAAATTCAATTGTTTTGCATTGTGATATGTGATATTAGATTCTCTACCCAAACCAAGATTTATGGTGTTGTGTGTGGAAACAAAATATTTATGATATTTATAAAACTCTATCTATCTATGATAAAGTGTTGAAAATACTACTTTTATTGAAATGCGTTGAACAAATTTTTAAGGATGCATTTATTTTCAAAGGTAATCAATTGAATAAAGATGAGACGGTGCTAAAGAGAAAAGTGAAGAACTTTTGAAAAATGTGAACAATTTCAACATATGATTCATTTGAGAGTATAATTGTTACTTACACGATTTCTTTGTACATTTGGATCCTATGCTATGTAGTCAAAACTTTTTGTTTCTTAGCTTTAGCCATAAAACAAATTTTGCTGAACACTCAATTTTTTTTGTATACTGGGTTAGTGTGGATTTAAATTAATTTTTTTGTCTTCAAGAATTTTTTATGTTAATTTGATTTATGTGTTATTGATATTTATTTTTTAATAAATTCTTTCTCGAAATACGTATCATCATCATGTGGATGTTTCATCACTTTATAGTTCTCATTTTCTAAAAGAGAATTGATAATTTCTATAGCTCCAATAACTTTGTACGGGTAGAAGCTAGATCTTATCATTTTTGATAGGTTAATGATAGAGAAATATAGTAGTTGTTTCAAAACTTTAGTTGTATTTTCAGAGATTAATTTGAATTTTTTTAGTTGAGGAGTTAATGTAATAATATTACTAATAATAATATACATTTTCAAGGGCTAGAATGATAATTTACTGTAAAATAAGGGACACTAATTATTAGTTTAAGTGTTTTTTGTTTTGTTTCATTTGAATGATTTTTTTTATCTTAATGTGATACTTCTTTTATTGAGTTATAATAATAAATAATTAAGATACTTATTACATAATATAAATTTAAAGAATATATTTATTACTGTACAACTATAATTTAACCATGATCAAGAAAGTGAAATTTAAAATAACATCATCAGTTTAATAACGTACTAGCTTTAGTTTGTTACTGATTAATGTAGTAAATTAAGATTAAAAAGACATGTTTCATTCAGTTATTTTTATTATAATGAAATTACTATACTTTAACAAAGTATTTATAGTTCTTGTAAAAGAAGTATGTTTAGTCAATCTGTTATTCATAATATTTACTTTATTCATAACGTACTAGCATGGTAATATTGTCATAGAAAAAGATAATTTTTTTAGATGTACCTCTTCATAAATTGTTATGAAGGTTTTACATTAGTGTTGGAATTGCTCAAAGGAAGATATATGTTGGAGAAGAAGAGAAAACATACATGGAAATAAATGTAAAAGAAATTAATAGAAAGAATGTATTATATCAAAATGTATTGAGATATTCTTACTTTTTTCCTCTCTCTTTAAACTCTTGGTCTAAAGAATGAAAATTTCAGAAGTTGAAACCGAAAATAAATTGAAACGTTATCTACTACATGTTTTCCAACATTTTTGGAGATACTGTAATTATAGAGTGAGATTATATAGTGTTGATTTTCTAAATATCTTTTTAATATATTTTAAAACATCAAAATTAATGATAATTAATGTATTATAAAGACATAGTAAAAGAAGAGAAAAAAAAAATCTAATATAAACTTCAAATTCAATATAAACACAGAAACAGTGTTGCAGTCAATTATAAATTTTCTTCTTCACTATTTTTTAATACCAAATTGATAATGCAATGACATAAGACCATCAAATTCATCACCATTAGATTTGACTAATTTTATTTAATTACCTATGTGTTGATGTATGCTGAAAATTAAGTTAACTGTACTCGAGTTCTCATTGTAAGTAAATATTTGTGGAGAAAAAAATTATGCACCATTTCAAATGAATGAACATAGACCATCAAAATTTAGTGAATTTAAAAGAATAATTCATTGATGAATTTATTTATTTTTAATAAAATAAGTTATTTGGATGGAAAATTAGAAGAGCACTCAAATTTAGAACATGTTAAGTGTAAGCTCCATTTCTTTCAGCTTATAAGAGTTTGACCTGGCCTTTTCGTAGGTCCAGGACCAACCCACCAAAGGACCTCAATACCCCTTTCAGTTCACCCATTCTACACTTGTCTCCTTTTTCAGAAACTGTCTCCCTCTCTCAAACACCCTTGACTCCAGCTAGAGCTCCGCTAGGGCACAAAGATTGTTTCATCTTTGAGCTAGATACGGTTGTTCTGTCTCCAAGTAAGTTACTCCCCATGTCTGTTATAGCCTTTCTTTCCCTTTCTAGTTGGGTGCTTTAGTTACGATAAAGTTCATCCTTTTATACTCGTTTTGGGTCCTAGGGTTTCTGTTTCAGCTCACTATCTTAGTTCGTGGAGCTGTTGTGCCTGGGTTACATTCTTTGAGTTGCTGCTCCCTTCTCTTGTGCCTAAAAAGGTATGGGAAGCTAGGTTTTTAAGTTCTGAAGCGATTTTTGTATTTTTAAGGGTTGTTCTGTGTTTTGGGTGCTTGAATGGTATATTAATCATGTGTAAATGGTTGGCTTATAGTCTGGATGTTACTCTGTGTTGTTTTTCTGTCTTGCATGCGTGGAATAGTGGGGGAGAACTGATATTCTTGCTCAAGCGAGCTCGTCTCGCCTAGGCGAGAATATCAGAGGCTCGCCTAAGGTTCTGCCTCAAGCGCTCGCCTAGGCGGCCCATTCGCTTTTGAGCGACACCCTGTCTCGCTCAGGCGAGAAGGTCTCGCCTAAGCGAGAATTCGTGAAACCTCCCAGGGGCCACTATTGCAGTCTCGCCTAAGCGAGAGCCTGCAACTTAAGCGAGGCAACTTCCCTCGCTTGAGCGAGGGCTCCTAGCTTGAGCGAGGCTAGTGCAGTGATGCGTTCTGACACTGTTTTCTTGAATGGTGGGATGATATGTTGCATGTTTTGTCTAGATTACTCTTCCTAAACATGATGTACATGAATATGCTTGGTTGTTAGAATCCTATGAATGAAATTGGCATGCTTGGTATGAGATTGATCATTGAATTGTGGGTTGGTGGTGTTTTAACATGAGAGTTGGATGAATGAAATAAAAGAGATGGAAATGGTATGAGAAACAAGGTTTTGTTTGTGAGATAGGCGTAATTTCATGAGTCTCGTGGGGAGATCTGATGGTGGTGTGTAGTGTATATATTAAGATAAGGATTCAAGTAAGGATCACATCCCGAAACTCTAAAGGGCCAGTGAGTCTCATGTAGAGCAAACTGACTCAAGTGGTGAGAGTAGCGGGAGGCCCTAGTCTCTGGCAGGATAATGGCCTTACACGCTTAAAGGCTAACCTCGTGTGTGGTAGGGTGAAACTCATTGGCAATGGCTCTGCAGAGCAGTAGAGGCCACCACAAGTGCAAGCGTCCAGTGAATCCGATCTTATTATATTTATCCGGATAATTGAGTCATAGTGTCCTGCTTGCTTGCCATAACATGATTCAGTGTGCCTAATGTGTTGTATACTTGGAATTGTTTTATGTACCTGATTGCCATAATATGTTCAAATGATTTTACACTAGCTTACCCTTTCATTTTCGTGTTTGTGCTTCTCTTTCTTTTTTTTTCTTTTGCGATGATCACCTCTTGGTGGGAGCAGATGAGAGAAACATTCAAGGTAGGTCTAGTGGTAGCAGTGGTGCAACTTAGAGTATTATGTTATGATGGCTCTTAGGAGCAGTGTCACGACCATGGGGCCTTTTTGTAATAGTTGTCTTAGTGCCAACCCCCCTTTTGCAAATTGTTACACTGTCTGCTCTTAGATTCTATTTTGTTCATGGCATGGTAGTATGTTTAAGCTTCCTTTTTCAGTACTCTTACGGATGACTGTATCAGTTAATTTTCTTATGCTTCCTGTTTATCTGATTGCTCCTTTAATATTATAATTTTATGATATTTTATTGAGTAGATTTATTCTATTTAAATGGGATGTCACATTAAGAAGAAGTAAAGAAATTGAAATTCCATACCTGGTAAGTTTCTTTTATGCACACATATATGATTCAAAGATGATATTGTTAAATACAATTTAAATATTTCAATTTGATTAATATTTTTTAAATTTAAATTTTAAAATAAATATTTTTATAATAAAATTTTACCTTAAAAAATCAATTATTTTATTCAAACAAAAATATTAAAATATAAACCGTTTTAATTATTCTTTTCAAACAAAATATTTATAAAATACAAAATTAAATAAAAAATAATTTAAATATCATGCATTTCAAATTTTAGAATGATAAAAGTCTTTTATTCAAACACAATTTAGATAAATTTTTAATTAACTTTCCTTTTTGCATTTTATTTTTAAGTTGATACTACTAAATACGTAACCTTATTTGGAATAATTCAAGCAAAATAAAATATTTGAAATTGAGAAAATGTGATTTTAATCTTTGGACATTAAGTTTGAGAGACTAAAATAAATTTTAAAAAACTGTGTATAGTCCTTCTATACAAATCCAAATTTACTAAATGTGAGGAATGAGAATAAACTTTCTTTTAATGCGACAGTAAAAAAGATTTACCCCAAATTCTAGAAAAAAAATCTTATCTTTTAAAAATAAAAATATATATTTTAAAACTAGTTGTTCAGCGTAATTAGTGGATGGTCAATTTTATTTACTTTTAATCCCATATTTTTCCAGACAACATAACATTTAATTTGGTGTTCTTCTATTACTATTTTTCATATCATATTATTAATGTAGAATATTCATAGACTTTGCTAGCAATTAAAATTAATCTTTACCGAAAAAGGAACTCACTGATTCTCACTTTGGATCTCTCTTCCCATTTACACTGTTTTCATTCAGCAACACTCAAACTCAAAAGCCTTGATTAAGAGGAAACCACATATTAGTCTTCTGGTTGATATGTAAGCAAATTAATTTGAAAGATGAAAAATGAAAAAAACTTTAACAGGCCGTAATAATATATATATATATATATATATATATATATATATATATATATATATATATATATATTCATTTTTAAGAGCTAAAAGCATTAAACGCTTACTTATGAATGTAATTCTTAAAATAATTAGTCTTACGTGTGTTGGCCTTTACCAAATTATATGAGCTTAAAAATTTATGCAAAGTCCTTTCAGTGAGTAATAAAAACAAATTTGAATGTTCTCAGAAGTAGCATCCCGCTTTGTTGGCTCTCATATTACCAATGTAATGAACATCCAATTTATGTTTTTTACGTTGCACTGGTTTTTCTTTCTAAAAACAACACAAACTATTCAAAAACCACAATTAAACCATTCTAGATATATCCACTGCCAACAGATTAAGTTCTGGAAACAAATACTTGATTCACACAAGGAAAACCCTCAACCTTCAAACTCATATTTCACCTTCTTCAAAGGGATCTCGTTCAGGGTAGTCACCAACCTGACAGGGAAATGTACACGTAAATGACATTTTTTGCACAAAAGTAAACTGAAATTTAATGCATTTTATGCAAATAAAGGTAAGCAATGAAGTATGAAATACCATAGTGAAATTGCATAAACCTCAACCATTTAGTTTTATATTGCAGCTAATAAGAGTGCTTGCACGATTTCATTGATTTGGTTCTATTATATTTTAAAAGACAGCTTGATTCAGACCATTAGAAGCAACCAACTTCTAAGAATATGATGCAATTGGAGAAAGCTATAAGCGCTTCTGAAAACTTCTCTATTGGAAATATAGAGTTTATTTCTGTAGAAAATCTTTTATCTGTATCTAAATTGGCTTGCCCCACCCTCTATTCACAAAGCATAAGGATACTAATGCTGCAATTAAGGATCAAATATTATCCTCTAGCACAAGTGTTTCTAACGTTCAAGTTTTGTAAAGATTTGTTTGGCTCTGATTGATAAAGTTTTCACATTGGTCATATTGACAGTTTTGGCCATCCAATTTTTTTATTGTCTCAACATGATTACCTTCTCTCATGCCCTCACTAGATATGCCCATACATATATTTGTTTCCAAATGGAGAAAGAAAACATGAGCCATGCAACATGTCAAGAAAAAAAGAAGAGAGAATTCATGACTGGAAGTAAAACACATCTACACCCAACAAAATCTGTTCCTCGAAGTAAAGCTACGAGTAGATAATATAATATGCTTCTACGGACACATTGTGCAAGAAAAAAAAACATGTTGGATAAGAATAGCCATTTTAGATTCTATTTGGTGTAAAACATGTGACTTTTTAATTGGAATTTTTGTCATGATGTTGAGGTTTGAGGAGGGATTGAGCAGCTTCTCTCCATTGATATTCTTTTTGTAATTTTTTATTTGTGTTAATCAACACTTTTATCATATTAGAGAACCACCATTAACATTGGAAAATATCCCAATATTTAAAATATAATTGCAATGTGTTTCTAAACAAACCTTCACTTTGTCTGGTCTAACTATTCCACCATGATTCGGAGGACATTGAAAGTAGCGTACTCCTTTAACCCTGTAACATAACCCAGGAAAATTTTGAGAGAAGTGTGGATGTAATACTTCAAAAAACTTAAGATGATAGTTTAATTGGAATTGAGTACACAAATTTGCATACCATAAGTAGATGTAGAAATCGTACTTACATGCCATCATGTTTGCCCAAGGGTTCGTCATATTGTACTCCGACCCAGAAACCATGACCCAGTGATTCTGCCCGACCCACAAATTTTACAACACCTCTTTTTGCCCCATGTTCAACTTCACATCTGGATCCTACCTTAATATTTTTGGAAATTTGGATATTGGAAACAGTAGAATAACAAAATAGCAGTTAAAAAAGATTCAATGCATAGAAATATACCTACGATAAACAATAACATGAACAAGAATATATAAATCACTTTTTCAATGTAATATCTAAACTGATATTACTCTCACTCCTGCTCCTTTCACAGTAAAGAGAACTCACACCACTCTCAAGTAACCCCAAAATCACTCTAGCAATACTCACTCACAACTTCAAAGGAAGATTGTAGAGGTTTACACAAAACTAGAAAACTCTCATTGCCCTTTAAAAGCATATACAAGGCCTATTTATAATTCTGATTCAACAAAACCAGAATTAACTCAAAAACAGAATTACTGAATTCTGTTTTACAAGGTAGTTATTATGACAACTATTACATTCAACCATACAAAATTGCAAAGTAGCATAAATTAAAAAACGAAGGAATCAAAAAGGAAAAGAAACACCAAGTATCAAATAAATAACATTCAAAATTCATCCAAATACTCAAGTATTTGAGGCTACTGCATCCACAAGCAGGTGATAGATATAATTAGTCTCAGTCATTATACTACTAGCAATTGACATTATACAAATTGTAACTTTTACAAAACATTGTTCAACTTACTGTTAAAAGCATTTCAATTCATATTCTATTTAGTTAACATGCCTTCTTTAATTTGTTGGTTAGCCCATCTATTTCCCTTGCTTATTTTCGTCCTATAAACCTTTCTTTATTTCTGGAGCCATCCATCCCCACCCGCTGTCCTCCCTTGTTTAAAACTAGTTTCAGTTGAGCCGAAAACTAGCCATATTTTTCTTTCCTTTTTTTTTCCTACTCATCCAAGGGAAAAGATAAAAAATGTAGGCTATAATAGAGTTAACTTGAAAATTTAGCTTTAAATTGTACTACAGTTACGAGGAGACAGTTATTTCTGATAAGCAGACAGATTTGGCAGCCTTGCACTCGCCTTGTTCTCGTTATTTACCCAAAAAATTATTTGCAGGAATCTGCTTCCAATCAAGTAAGCTTGCAAATATTGTGACTGGATTCTGATTCCAAAAGAGGATTACACCACGAAGTATATGCAAGATAGAGGTGAAAAGCATCCTAGCTAATTGAATTTTGGTGTGGTGCACACTTGGCAGAGTTATAAGTTTTAGTTTAGGAAAGAGAAAGAGGTAGGTAGGAAAAATGGGTAAGAGCTGGACTGGTTTGGAGGAGAATACCAAAATACCTCAAGTATCTAGTTCACCTTCTATCTTGCAATCACACTAAAAATTAGTGGAGAGAATACTAAACAATACACGTTCTTCTGGCTGGCTGTTTATTTCTTTTCTTCAGTGATAATGGTTTAGCTTTTATCAAACTCATACCACACCTCCCTACTTCAGGGAGTATTTCATGACTGCAACCGAGAAGGTTTGCTAGAGCTCAGGGATCACAATGAGGAAGAAAACGAAGAACGTTGATTACTCATGAAAGCTGAAATGGGAGAGTGGAGAATGGAGAAGTTGAGATCTCAGAATGGAGAAGATGCTTTGTATTTGTTTCAGGGAGCAAGGGTGCACCACGAATTTGATTATTGCCACTCCCCGTACATCATAATTACGTTGAATTTTTGACACAAAGTAAGCTGGGCTTGAGCAGTAATGACTTTTACTTAAAGACCAAGAGACTCTTGCATGAATAGATTAAATTATTGTTGAATTCAAACCTTCGCCAACAACACAAGCTTTGGGAATAACTGACCCTTCACATTGTAGGTTATAACTTAAGCTCTAGAACAGGGGCAAGTATTAGATTTATGGTGCTCGTCAGGAGTTTTATTACTTATAGGGCTAGGCTTGTGCTAGTTTTAGTACAAAAGCACATTACCTTATTGTTAGTTTATATCAACGAGAAGGGGAATATTAGATTAGTTTTCTATACACATCTATCATCACGCTTACATCAATCTAACCTCATATTATTCACAGTATCTCTATTCTATTTCCCTCTTTTTCCACCTAAACCTTAATTTCAACAATCATATCAGATAAAATAAAACTTACAATAATATAACAGACAAACCTTGATATTAGCACAGAGCTCTTCCATACTGGTGTCTGATATCTGTGCAATGAACGTCAAAGGTCAATTACCCAAAAGCCAGCATGGGTCCATCTCAATTTTCAAGTAACAGAGATAACAAACTCTAATACAGATAATAGCTTTGATCTGTACGTGCAATCAGAAAGCACTAAAACAGCAGACTAGGAAGGACGAATAAATCAAATGCTCACCTTTGCCTCCTCAGTCGCATGAACATGGGAAGTAATTTTCTCTTTATATTTTCTGAAGGTGTCTGTTACATTAAAGTAAAACATACCTAATAAGCTACAAAGCCACTTAGTATGGAAATAAGACTATAAAATACTAATATTTTCCCAGCAAAAACATGCATTGATGATAACCTGTGTAAGTTGGTATTTTGACAACATACATACATAGATCGCATAAAACAAGATCATACCATTACACATACAAGGGTGACAACACAAATATTTTTACATATGCACAGATCATCTTCCATAGGAATTCGAAAATGAAAAAAAAAGAGAGCTTTTTTAGGGGACATGCCTTGTCGCTTATTGTAGGCTTCATCGGAAATTTCGTATTTTTCGACCAACGAAGTATCTTCAAGCCAACCACCAGAAGAGATGGAAGTTGGGTCAAGATCCACAACATGCAAACGAAACCTGGTACAAGAAAACGCAGTGGTAAAGCGCGCAAAAGGAGTCGAAAGAAAAATCCTAAAATACAAACCCATTAAGAGGGGAATAGAAGCCAAGGGGTTTGGAATTATCAGAGAGATCGGCGATTTTGTCGTTGCGAGCATCGTCGTAGAGCTCGAGGTGCATGGAATTGACAGAAGTGCCGCATTTTTTCCACAGCTTATCCTTCACGCCTTCCACCGTGAGCTGTCATGGACGAAGCCATGTGTTAAACAATGCATTTAGAAGAATGGGAGTGGAAGGGAAGGAACGAACCTGAAGCGAGAAGCGGATATCGGCATTGAAGGTTTTCAGATTGGAATGAGTGACCCGCAACACCACCGAGTCCTCCCCATGGAGTTCGATGCTCGACGCCATTCCTTCCCTCACCACTTTCTTCTCTTCCTCTTTTCTCCCTCTGTCACTGCACACTATTTGGATAATGCCGCTACTTTCACACACTGTCTCAATTTTACATCCATTTCACACGGCTCTGTCAATTTTATTATTATTTTAAACATAAAAAAAAAACTTAGAAATCATCAATGTTTGCATTTATTTCATTCATCTGTATCCCATGTATATTCAATACTGTTGTTAGTCATTTAGGAAACATCCAAACCTTTAAACAAAAGGTTATAAAACATCTAATGTAGCCAACATGAAATTGTGATAAGATTTCGCTGTGATCTTTTGACATTGTGGGAAACACTAGAGGTGAGGTTGGAGCTTGCTTCTAGAATTGAGAAACAGCCTATTTTCCCTGAGGTTGGGAATATTTTCATGATTCAGAAAGCTAATATGGTCACTTACAGAGGACCAACCATGATTTCTCACACTCTTCATGCTTGTGCCATTCTGCTCAAGAGAACTATGGATTGGGATTGGTTTATTAACCTCAGTGCTTCAGATTACCCTCTCGTGACTCAAGATGGTTAGTGTCTCATCTATATAATTGTTTCAATTTTCTGTTCTCCTCATGTTGAAAATATGCCTACATATCTGCTGTCTAAAAGTGAACAATTTCATGAGTTTTTGTTAGGTTTCAAAGTTTTAGGATGTTAAGATAATGATACTAATATAAGTTTTATGATTAAGAATGTTATCTGTTTGATTTTATGATGAAGATATTGTTAGTATTTGGATTTTGTCTTACACTTTAGCTCTATATACAGTGTCCCTGATAAAAATTTCATAAGCTTCTCTACCTAACACCACTCTTCTAAAAAATATTTTTTCGACAAAAAACAAAAGGTTCTGATTCACACTCTATGTGGTTGCTCCTGATTCTTAGATACTTGCACTTTCTTGGGTGTTGTTTTTGTTCAGATCTTCTATATACTTTTTCTGATGTAGACAGAAGCCTTAACTTCATAGAGCACACTAGTCATTTGGGATGGAAGCAGTGAGTTTCTTCTTTTCTCCTCTCCTTCTCATAATCAATTCTGAAATGTAGTTATGCACATAATAATGAATTGAACTATTCCCTTGAGATATGAAATCCTGATATGCACCAAAATGATTTGACCCAAACTGTGCAGGGAAAAACGGACAATGCCTTTAATTATTGATCCAGGTCTTTACAGGACAAACAAGTCTGATGTTTTTTGGGTTGGTCCTAAGAGAACTTTGCCAACGGCATTTAAATTATTTACTGGTTAGTTTGTCCCTTTTGGTTTCCATTTATTCATCCTTAATAAGTTATTACTTGATCACTACTGAAATGGTCCACTTATGTTTATCTGGATTATTGTCTAAACTTTTGCTGTTTAGTCTGACTAGTTACTGACTAGTTTGAGAGTGAATACACTGCTACAATAGGATTATCTTTTTTCATTCTTAAGTGCATTGAAAATTCTAGTTTTTCATGCGTAAAATATGATGTCATATAGCCTTTTCTAATAAGACTTATGGCGTGTTTGATTTCTGTTTCGGGGTAGGGGCCAAGTGCCTGCTAAGAACCTCTTCGACCTGCGCTGCCTTCTTCCACTCTTGTAACTTCAGCGAAATTCACTCCTAAGCTCGATCGGCTGAGATGACGATCGGGATACCTGTCTAAAGTACTCTGATGCTTAAGTCAGAAAGGACCGATCGCTGTATCAAAATGTCTGTTACAATAAATGCGAAATTAAGATCCTTACCAACCTACCTTTGGGCCCTATTTATAGTTTTCTGTGTGGGTCTGTGATTAGGGTTCCTTAATCACGGCCCAATGATCTTTTAATCAAGATTATTGACTTGTTTAACGTTAATTAACTCGATTGATTGGCTGTCTGATAATGCGACCGATGGCCGCTTGGCCGGGTTAGTTATGCTGTTTTCGATAAATAAAACCTTTCATGAACGTCTGGCCGACCGACTGACACATTCGAGGGACTTCAGAAGTCTAAAGAGATTGATCGACCGAGGGTTGGTTCATTGATTGTGTTATAGTTAGGTATTACACGTACTTGTTCGATCGACCGGTATGCCATCGAGGGTTCGTGCCGCTCGACCAGGTGCAACCGATGGACCGATGGTCATGAACATGATTTGTTCATGACTTACTTGTTTAACCGTTTGACCGAGAGTCTTATAGTTTAATGATCGCCTGGCTGGTTGATTAAGCCCATTCGACCGATGGTCTAACAACTTATTCTTAGGCCGTTTGACCGTTCGATGTAATAGTTTTTCAACATTGACCGATGGGCCTAAGAATTAGATTTGGCCGCTTGACCGAGGGACATATAGTACAATTTCCATTTTCAAAATATCTTTTAATTTTCAAGAAAAAAGGTTGGTCAGATAACTGGTGGAAGGTAATGAAAGGCACAGAACAAAGTGTGAAATTGAGGGAGTGGTTTAACAAAATGTACACAGAAGATGTGAAAACATCTCCTAGTTATGAATTTTCGATTTTGACATTTTTTCATAAATTCATACCAAACATTATTATAAATTTTGACATCTCGATTAGACTGAGAACATAAAATTCGTCAAAATTTGACGTCACACATATCATATCATAAAAAGGAAAAGAAACAAGATAGAAAATCACAGGTACTAACTACACCAAACTCAAACAGAACACAAAACACACTCTTACTAAACAAAATGAAACATAGGAAGCTGAAACCTATTATAGTACGAGAATTTGATTGCTGAGAAGCATGAGGT
>Ga0214545_1007149_pt1 | contig 18912 bp, 8 predicted proteins | sample CNSS4metaG_FD_160064 | JGI IMG/M metagenome (GOLD analysis project Ga0214545, IMG submission 160064) | Root nodule microbial communities from cowpea collected in UCLA plant growth center, Los Angeles, California, USA - CNSS4 | ecosystem: Host-associated > Plants > Roots > Nodule | place: USA...
AAAAAAATTATATATATAATATATATATATATATATATATATATATATATATATATATATATATATATATATATATATATATATATATATATAAAGAAAATGGTATATACGTCACAGTAAATCTGCCCTGACATTTAAAGCAATGTGAAGACTGTCACGGATGCAAATCCTCTTTTACTTCCGGCCAAAATAAATATTTGACTATTTAGTTTGTTTTTATTAGTATTTTGTTTTTTTATAGTGGTAGGAATCTCTATGTACCATTTTTTCTTATTTTTTTTGACATCCACCCAATACATTTCTAATTAGTTTAATCACTGTGTTTTCTTTTGTAACGAAAGTATACAAATTCAATATAGACCTATCTCCATTTAAGAAAATATTTAAAGGGCAAAAAGAATTTGTTTGAGTTATGCCTATCTTTTTAGAGAAAATTGTTTTCTTTTAACAATTCTTGTTATATACTTAAACTACGTAAATAATCACTTCAACGGAATGTTTCTGTGTTCTAGCTGGTGTAGAAACCTAACTTTTAACTAAAAGAAATTGATATCATAACAAGAATCTATTTTAATGTTGACAAATAGAGTTATGAACAAAGATATCACAAAATTTTCAATTACTTATAACAATTCATGAGAGGGCTCATGATATTATATCCTAAAATAGTGAAAAATTATATTATATCCTAAAATTCCAAATCTTGTAAATATGTGATTTTTATAAGATATCTTTTCATAAGCAAATTAATCTGTAAAACAATTTTATAAAATATGCAATATTGTACATTATTTTGATAATAAATGACATAAATAAAATAGAAATGATGAACAATTTAAGAAATTTTGACCCACAAAATTAAAAAGAATTGGTAATTATAATAATAAAGTCAACTCACACATGCACTCTTAATTAATGCAATTAAAAATCGAATCCAGATATCTTATTTAAAGTTAACTTATATGCATTTATGTATATGTGTAATTATATGTTCTGGTTTTTATGGTTTTTCATTCAGTCAAAATATATATATATATATATATATATATATATATATATATATATATATATATATATAATGATTTCGAGAATACAGTAATGTTTTTGAATTAAAATTAATTTTATATATTTTAGCGAATTAACTTGCATAAATATTTTATGCAGATGTTAAATTTAAACAATTTAGTACATTCCAAGAGAATACCAACAACTATATACAGTCTCTGAAGTCATGAGTATACTAATGATCAAAATAATAATATAATTGTTGATACACTGACAGTCCAAGATATATTTTATCACCTGATGTATATTACAGTATTATTTTATAATTTAATATTTAATAAATATAAAATTGAAAAAAAGTTAGTAATTAAATAAGTACTTTATATTTTATAGATAATTATTAGTTTCTCCGTAAACAGTTTATAAAAGCATACTTTTCGATAGAAAACACTTTGACTTTTTTGTTGTATAACTAACTGGTTTCAGTTATATTAATTATTAAATATTATTCTTTTCCAATCAAGCCAGCTATATTTTTTCTAGAATAATATTTTCATAGACAAGTTATTATTCTAAAAATAATAATAAACAATAATTAGTTATATAAAATGATAAATAAATACAACTCTTATCAACCATAAAATGAAACCTAAATGATTTATCAACACAAGACCATCCAAAATTTTATTGGTGATGTGTATCGTCCCAAGCTAATACTTAAGTTACGGATTATGTATATAAAGCAAGACTATATTAATTCATCCATTTTGTTATGTTCATTTATAAGCTCATGGACTTTATGAAAATTGACTAATCATTTTCATCATCATTTTCTATATAGATTCAACTGTAATGAATTTAGTTTCAAGTTGTGTTTCATCCACTTAATAAGGTATGCATTATTACACACATTTTCCTCTACATCATTTACTTATATGTAACCCATTGTTTGTTTGATTGCATGGTTAGATAAAGACACAATACACTTGTCAAACATTATATGCCAACAGCAGATCAAACATGTGATACCTTACACCATTTTTTATGCATGTTACTGTATTTCGGATTCAATTTTTGCCTCTAATTCATAGTCTTTATTTTTCCAAAAGTACTCTAATACCTCAATTAAAAATCTTACTTTGTTCATGTTCTAAAAACTCATATTTTCAGAAAATCAAATTTCGTAAGATCATTAATACGATAAATAATTAAATTCTATCCTAAATTATGACATTACTTTTTAAACTACCAAAAAACTATTGAATAATAATCAATTTTAGTGATAAAAATTGATACTTATTATAGTGATCAATTTACAAAATTAAAAAAATATTGGTTACTAAAATAATCACTATTATGAATACAAAATTATAATTAGTTGCTAAATTTGTCACTGATTAATTAGAGACTAATTTAGAAACTAATTTATTTGGTAGTCAAAACTTTAATAACTAATATTTAGTGATCAATTTATAAACTAATTTTTTTTAGCCTAAAACCTTGATAGCTAAATTCTAGAGATCATTTATAATATTCTATTTATAATAATAACTATTTTAGAAATCAATAATTTTTATTTTATTTTATAAATTGGTACATAAATTAGTTATTATACTGATTAATAATTTTTTTTCATTAAAATTGATTTTTATAATAAAAAAGTTTCTGCTAATGTGTAATAAGTTTATATGGATATTTTTTATTTATTTAAAATATATCAAATAAATTTGAGGTTGAAAACCTTTTTTTTATAATTTTTAAGACTTGTGATTATTGGACTTAAAAAAAATGTATCAAACATCAACAGAGTTACCTTTCATCTTACTCTTATATTTTTTCTAACTATTTAAAACTTATACTAGGAAAAAAAAATCAAGGGTAATGCGAATTACTTATTAGAACTATTATATTAGGGGAAAAAAAAATAAAGGGTAAAGAAATATAATAACTCTCTTAAAGGGGTAGGTAGCAATAAAGTGTTTAGTTTCTCAAGAACATGAAAATGTTTGTTTTAAATGTTTGATTCTTTGCTGATTTTGTGTGTGTTATTTCTCTACTTTATTTTCATAATATATTGATTATCATTAATTTTAACGTTTTAAAATATTTTAAAAAGATATTTAAACTACTAGTACAATATATTTTTTATGACTAGCAGAGGACAATACTAAAAAAATTAGTAAAGAATTTCAAATGTTTGATTCTTTGTTGATTTTTTGTGTATTGTTTCTTTACTGTGTTTTCATACTACATTAATTACCATTAATTTTAACGTTTTAAAATATTTTTAAAAAATATTTAAAATATTAGTATAATATATTTTTTATGATTAGCATAAGACAACATCAAAAAAATCAATAAAGAATAGACTCTTTTAGATGTTTGATTTATATTTTAAAAAATAATATTCACATGAAACCATATTTTTTGGAATGTTTTCCGCGTATGCTTCCCCGACAAAAAAACTTTCTTATGAAGTTAAAAAGTATAATGCTATTTTTATTAAATAATTTAATACAGTAAATAATTAATATTGATGGTCTAAATTACGTGAATCTAATAAGTTCAAAAAAGTATAAACTTATCTTTTTTAAACCTGAATACTCATGGTCTTTTGAGAAGAAAAATAAATAGTTAACCATGCCTCCAATATATCACCACATATATTGTGAAACATGTATGAGTATTTATGTGTATTAATTTTAGATATAATTAAATAATAGAGATTAACATAATGATGAAAATAAAAATAGTTGCTTTATGATTAAAAATATTTTGATAAATGAATTAATTTTAATCTCATAATTAAAATTGGCCACTCTCATCTACTTGCACACGGCTTCTCTCTCTCTTTTGGACAATATCCTCTCTCTCTTCTACATATATAAAATCTCTTTCAGATTCGATCATGACACCCCACTTCCTATAACCTATCTCCACTTTTTTTTTTTTTCTCTCCTCAACCTCACTCTCTTCTTCCACACACAAATGGTGAAGTTCTCAAAGGAGCTCGAAGCTCAACTCATACCAGAATGGAAGGAGGCCTTCGTCAACTACTGGCAGCTCAAGAAGCAGATAAAGAGAATCAAGCTCTCAAAACTTCCCAACCAATCCCACCACCATGTCAAACCACACTTTGGCCTCTCCATTTTCGATTCTTTTCGCTTCGTTCTCCAAAAACTAGCTCACAGCCTCTCAGATTCCGACCACCACGACCTCAACATCATTCAGGTAACATAACCACAACATTCATGTTTTCACTTCCCTCCTATGTTTGTGTTTATCGGTTTATTATTGCTTCCCACGATTTTGGCTAATGTTCTCTGGCCAAAATTCGGCTCGTTTTGGTGATTTCTGGCAATGAAGTAAACGATCACTTTCTGTTTGGCACGTACCCCAAAAACTGTGCTGACAGCAACATGTTACACCTGAAATCTTCGCTCTATTTTTCTTCTCTCTCTTTCCTTCCACCCTTTCATTGAAGAAGAAAATTACTTTTACGAATGTATGATAAGTTTATTGTTTTGATTCAAACAAACTTGAAAAGGAAAAAATAGTTTTTTAGAAACACTTTTTTGTTTCTATTTCTTCTTCTAATCAGATTTGAGAGGGATGATGATGATGATTCAGTGCACGACTTTACTGCATGAATAGTGAGCAAACTAAATGCGACGTCTTTTTTCTGACAACGAATTGCTTTGGAGAATTCAACCTCTCTTGATACCTTTTTAACTCACAGATTTTTTATAGCATATGGTAATTAATGTCAATGGCCAAAAGCAAAACAAATAAAAAGAATTTTTATTTGGTTGCCAAAATTGTGATAACAAACTGTGTATTTGTAGTTGAAGTAATTACCGATTAAAAGTCTTATTTGTCATTTTTATTGTGTGTGGTACAATGAAATTTACAAACTCCTATATAAATCATCCATAATGTTTCCTCTCCTATTTCTAAGTGTGTTACTTAAAAAAATATTTATTCATATTTTCAAGTCTAAAACAATATTATTTTTTTTTCATTTATACCATTTATGTAAGATTTAATTAATTTATATACACACACGCGTGTGTGTATTGATTGTGATATAGAAATAAGGAGAGTAGAACAGAAAATTTTACAAATATTTCATTCAATTAAAAAAAACATTACATTTTTTAGTTTTTCAAAAACAATATTTAAAAAGGAATAGAGAATATAAAAATAAAATTGAATCATTTAAAAATCTACTACTAATTAATTACTGTGTTGGAGAATACTTACTATAAATAATAAACGATAGTTTTTAGAAATGAAGTGATAAAACGCGTTAACAATCATGACAAAATTAAAGTATTTTTTTATATATTTTTTACTTATAATGGTTAAATTAAATGTTCTAAGCTTACTTTTTATCGTTAAGATGACATTTTTGCCACAATAACCTATACTTAAAAGAATTAAATTCTTTTAAGAGAGAGAGAGAGAGAGAGAGAGGTGTAACCTAAGATAAATAAAACTCAAAAATAATACATTCCTGAAGTTAAGTTCCTGTTTTTTGGCCTTTGGTTTTAACTATTAATTAAAATGTGGTGGATGAGTTAGACATGAATGAAATTGGTAATTGATTTTCTGAAAAGTGAATGGTAATAAGAAAGGAGTAAATACAATGAATGATTCTTAGAAAGAGAAAACAAAAATTATGAAAAGTTGGGGTTGGCGTAAAGAGATATAACAAGTAATGAAGCAATGTGAGCATAGTGTGGGGTTAAGTACTAAATAAAGCGGGTTTAGTGGCCCTCCTTTTCTGCTTTCTTTTCGGGAGTTTCTCAATCTCTCACGAAAGCCACCAAATTCTCGCCTTTGCGGATCTATCTGTGCCACTACCGTTGCAACATAAAATATAAAAAAAAACAATTAATTTATTCTGCAAACAAAAAAATAATGTTAACACGCACACAAAATAGAAAAGACCGAAAATAATTAAATAAGTATATATGTAGGTGAGGAAGAAAACCACGAATGGCGGCGAAGAAGAAATCTACGAGACCGAGCTTGCGCAGTTATTTTCCGAAGAGGATGAGGTACATTAATTAATTTATTAAATCGATTTTAAATGATTTATGTATATACTGTTTTGTTGTTTTGTCACATGAAGACATTTATGTCTGTTTTTTTTTTTTTTTTGCTCAGGTGCGCGTGTTTTTTATGATGCTGGACGAAGAGCTAAACAAGGTGAACCAATTTTACCGGAAACAAGAGAGTGAGTTTCTTGAGAGAGGAGAAACCCTGAACAAGCAGCTTGAGATTTTGCTTGACCTCAAGCAAATTATCAGTGACCGTCGCCGGAAAAATTCTCCGTCGAAGCCGTATAGCACCGGAACATCCCCTCAATATTCTCCAACCCGAGATTCTGATTTTTCCGGTCAGCTTTCTTCTTCATGTACAGGAGTTGATCCTGCTCAAAATATTTCCTAGTTTTGAGTGCTTGCTGACATCATACAACACACTGTTATGATAAATTGTAATTAAAAGTAACAAAAAAGATATTTGTATAGTTTGTGCAGAAAATTTGGGAGATTCAGATGAAACAACTTCAGAAGTTTCACAAACGGAAGAGGTAATGACAACATTGGAGAAGAAGGGTGTGAGTTTTGTTAATTCTGCGACGAGGGCGAAGACGAAGAATGGAAAACCTAAAATGGCGATGAGAATTGATGTTCCAGCCACCAACCCAACCAGGGCCATTACAGCCATCACTAGCATGCTGTGGGAGGATTTGGTGAACAATCCAACTGGGGATTTCGTTCACAAGAGAAAGCTCCAATGTGCTGAGAAAATGATTAGAAGTGCTTTTGTGGAGCTTTATAGAGGCCTTGGCCTACTCAAAACTTACAGGTTCTCATTTTTATTTTCTTCTTTACATTAATTTCATTAACTTTTATTCAGTCTTGATTAATATATTAAAAGTTTTTGCTTTGAGACTCGGGTATAATTTAGCTGGAAATAAGTAAACTAATATAAAATTGTAAAAGTGTGTAATTGTCACCTTTTCTATTCATGATATAAGGTTTCAACTATAACGTTTACTTAGAAAGATCAAACTTCTTAGCATTTATTCCAAGGTTGGTATACTTGTTGTTATGAGTAGAATATTGATAATGAGAAAACCTTAATGAAAAGGGAACATTGATTTTATGATTATCTTGGCCAAAATTGGAAAGAATATATAGAAATGAAGGATTGAGTTGCATGGCAGTTCATAACATCACGTAAGGTTTTTGGATGGATAGAATAAATGAAGGTAGGTTTGAGTGTCACGTTATGGATTAGATATATATTCACTCAATATTTATAGTATGGTTTTATTATTTGCATATAATTAAGTTAATCCTATTTAATATTTTAATAAAGCGGCTTATAGTTTATAAAAAAAAAAATCTGCATTTATTTTCATTGGTTGCATTACATGGGAATGGGGGCAAGATGTTTCTGTTAGATCTGTACAGCTAGCTTTTTGCACACACTTCCAAATAGTGGCCAACAAAACCAAATTGAATTTCTTATCATCAAATTTTGCTTTACTTTTTTCATCTCGTTTTCTTCTTTTAAGTAGAAAACTCCTTTTCAATCCCTTATTTGTTTGTTTTTACCCTAAAATTTAATGGGGTAATTTGTAGATTCCCGAATGAAAGAGGGAGGGGAGAGAGACTTAGTTTTTTGAGCATATAAATACACGAAAACCGAAAAAAGAAATCTTATTTTTATCAAATTGTTTAAGAAGTTACATAGATGTTTAGTAAATCATAGAAAAGTTTTGTTCTACTAATAAAAGTTTTCCTAGAAGTCATAATGAGTGAGCTGAAGGGATAAAAATATCAATTACTTTATATCAAGATAAAAATTAATAAAAAAAATTATGAAAAGTGTTTTTCCATTAGCAAAGCTTCGTTTTATAAGTGATTCAAAAGGAGGTGGAGAGGTTCCCCACCTAAATGTCATAATATCCAGTAAAAAAAATGCTAAATATACATAGCAATAGGGCACATATTCTCTAATCACAATAAATGGTTTGAAAATATTTGACAAGTATTTTTCATATAATGGAACTATAATCATTATAGAAAAAAATTAAAGTAATACTTAAACTGTTTTATTTTCCCGAAAAGAAAATTGGAATATATGTATATGGAAAAAAGTTATATATACCAGAAAATGAAATGTAACGAGACTATAGGTACAAAAAAAAATCATATATTAGAGTTTAAATTTAATCTATTGTGGATATAATGGTGGGAATCGATTATAAACGATCTTAAATAAGATATTTAAGGAAATTACTATAAAGCTTGCTTTTTTTTTAATAATTGTATAACAATACAGAATAATGACTGTAAAAGAAAGTTTGCTTTATTAATATATGTTCTAATTAAATTTCATATATTTTACTGTTTGGCTTTAGATAACCTTCATCGGTTGTCTAACAAATCTTAAATGGTTAAATATAAACTACCAGTATAATATATCATATTCTAATTTGATTGCATTTAAAATAAAGTTATATGATCACAGATAGATACTTTTAACATTTTACTTATCTAATAATAAATGACACTTTTTATACTGTAAACTAGGCCAATGACATGGCATAATGTTTTCTCTACTTGAACAGATTAAATATAGGGTGTAATGAAAAAATGTGATATACTGATAGAAACTGTTAATTATTAAATATATTTCTTTCCATAGAAAAATTGTCTAAAAAATTACTGTTATAAAATGGTGAATAGACATTAACATATAAAGCATTACACTAATAATTAATATGATATAGGATTAATAGATATACATTTTTTAGTCTACCATACCAAAATCCTTTATAATTGGTATATGCATCCATAATGTCTGATGATTTATAATTTGGAAGAAAATCAGTTGATAACTGACTAAATTTCTTAATTTGCAAAGAAAGAGGTTAAAACGAATATATATATATATATATATATATATATATATATATATATATATATATAATAAATGCAATGTTAATATAACAACTTTGATTCTTTAATTTATTTTTTATAAATTATTCTGGTATTTGAAATGAAGAATAATGGGAAGACTCTTTAAATATATATTTTTTTCTTCTTGTGTATAAGTTATGCTTTTCTTATTTCGTAAATCCATAAATCATTTAAAATATTATAATTTATATATTATAAATTCGTTAAAATTTAAACTTATGAAATACAGAAGAATTGAGTTGAATAAGAACTATAATATCTTGAATGAAGATTATAAAAAACAGGACACTAATGTGTGTTAGAGTTTTTTTTTTACGGTAAATCTATGCCTGCCTGCCTCGTATGAATTAATTATTATATATGTATAAATAATAATAAATTCAATTATTATACTTCTTTACTGAATTAATTATTATACTATTGAATAAGAAATAGGGATCTCTTTAATGATAATCATTTCTTATTAGTAAACTTAAAACTGAAATTTAGAAGTCTTATTTTGGAATCCAATCTAATATATCTCTCACGAATGACCAACTCACTCTCTCTTTTTTTGCAGTTCACTGAATATGGTAGCATTTACAAAAATATTAAAGAAATTTGACAAGGTATGGCTAAAGATATCTCCTCCTCTTTACTATTTTTCGTTATATTTTTGCTATACATGCATGGAATTGAATGGGAAATGTTGAAATAACATGGACGAAAACTAAGGGAAAGTTTCCGAATTAAAAATTAATAATCTGTGGTGGTATTGATGGTGCCTAATACTTAAAATTATCTTACATTAAAGTGGTGAGAAACAGAATCTTAAACTATGAGTGTATGACGGAGAAGAAGAAGTCGATTTCCTATCCCAACTAACTTTGACTTATAGTACATATGACTTAAAGATAGTGACAGTACCACTATATTTCTCTTTTCCATTCTTTTCAGTGGAGTCATATCTTATACATATGTCCAAAACTGCTTCCTACATATATTTAAATTTATCTAGTAAAGCTGTTTCACACATCAAATGAACTTACCAACTTTTTTTTGGTTGCAATCTAACAAAAATTATGTGTTCTAATGTATGTAGTGCCTTTTAACTTCTCTTTTGGTGTTACCCTCCTTTTTTTATAATGATCTGTTTGAAAATGTTTAGGAACAAAAATATCTGTCTGAACCAATTTTTTATATATTTTACTTCCTTAATAATAATGATTTATTCTGCTGTTAACTTAATATGAATTCCTAATATGTGTATGTATAAACAAATGAAAATGATATTGCATTCTGATGGAGCAGGTATCTTGTCAGAAAGCTTCTGCAAATTATTTAAAAGAAGTGAAGAAGTCCCATTTCGTTAGTTCCGACAAGGTACATTTTGGTTTCACCTTCCAAATGTCTTCATTTCAAAAGTTAGTGAAAGAGAAAAAGCACTGCACTACTGAACTTTAAATCTTTTGATTTTGGCCTTCCCTGATATTGATGTGGAGAACGGGTTCTAACAAGTGGTTATGATTATACTACGTTGGTTTTGTAAGGTTGTTAGACTAATGGACGAAGTGGAATCCATATTCACCAAGCACTTTGCCAACAACGATAGGAAAAAGGCAATGAAATTTCTAAGACCCCAACAACATAAAGATTCTCATATGGTCACCTTCCTTGTCGGTAATGCCTCTTTCTCTCTATCCCTGTCTCTTCGTTATATTCGCATGGCATGGCATGGCACTTAGCATTGAACAACACTACCAAATTATTTTAAGAACAGTGAAGAAGGTAGTGTCACTTCAGAATTCAAATTGCAATGCAATGTCTGAGTAGATCAATGCAAAATAATATTTTTATGTACTGTTATTATATCCCATGCTTAGTGGCCACCAATTTGAGCACTGATTGGTCAAATTTTACTGTCTCTGCAGGGTTGTCTACAGGATGTTTTGTATCCTTGTTTTCTGTATACGCAATTTTGGCTCATTTGTGCGCTATATTCTCCCCTGGTAACGAGCCAGCTTATATGGAAACAGTCTACCCCGTTTTCAGGTTACTTCACATTCTTCCAACTTTAACATATCTCACACAAATGAGTTTAAAACTTTTCCTAAGTAGGTTATAATTCTAAACCATGAAATCCAATGTAGTTAAACTAAGGAGTTTCTGAAAACTCCCCTGAAAATTTAATTTGCGGAATTTTAGACTAGAATAGGTATATGAATGGTGCACTAATGGAGACAGTGATTTTGTGCAGTGTGTTTGCATTGTTGAGCCTGCACTTGTTTTTGTATGGATGTAACCTGTTCATGTGGAAGAATACAAGAATCAATTACAATTTCATATTTGAATTCTCTCCGACCACAGCACTAAAGCACAGAGATGCATTTCTGATGAGCACTACCTTAATGACAACTGTGGTTGGTGCAATGGTCTTACATCTGCTCCTAAGGGCTGCTGACTTTTCTCCTACCCAAATTGATGCCATTCCTGGGATTCTTCTTCTGGTTTGTCTCATAACTATTCATTTTCCTTGTTGTTTATGAGATAAACTAGTTTACATAGCTTCAAATTTTGAAAAGTTATTTATACTGACAAAGAAATTCTATTTTCAGTTTTTCATAGCACTGCTCATTTGCCCATTTGACATATTTTATCGTCCCACACGTTACTGCTTCATCCGGGTTATTCGCAACATAGTATGTTCTCCCTTTTATAAGGTAAACTTCCCTCAGTTGGAACAATTGGTACATTGTAAGATCAGATATGTGGAAAACTGAAATTAGCATTTAATATTATAATTTGTCATTGCCACAGGTTCTGCTTGTAGACTTTTTTATGGCGGATCAACTAACTAGCCAGGTGATCTTAGTCTACAACTGATTCTGGTTTTGCCCCTTTTTTTTATCTTATTAAGTAACATTAAATTTTGTGTTATTTTTGCAGATTCCATTGCTAAGGCATTTGGAAATTGCTGGTTGTCACATTTTTGCTAGAGTTTTCAAAACATACCACCCTGAGGCCTGTCATTCTGGAAGAATGTACATGGAAATAACTTACATCATCTCATTTTTACCATATTATTGGCGTGCTTTGCAGGTAAGCTTAGGAAACTACTTCAAGAATTGGAGTCATACTATATTATTGCTAACAGAAACTTCTTTTATACTGCATATTCCCCATTATTTTATAAACTAACGCATGGTTATTGAATGTCCTTACCAGTGCGTGAGAAGGTGGTTCGATGATGGTGATGTGAACCATTTGGCTAACATGGGTAAGTATGTTTCGGCAATGGTGGCAGCAGGGGCCAGAGTTACCTACAGCAGGAAAAATGATCATCTATGGTTTGGTATAGTGTTAATCACTTCAGTGGTGGCCACAGTGTATCAACTTTACTGGGACTTCGTCAAGGACTGGGGATTTCTTACCCCCAATTCCATAAATCCATGGCTCAGAGATGAACTAATTTTAAAGAATAAGAGCGTATACTATATGTCTATTGTAAGTTTTCCTTCTTTACCTCCTCATCTGAATTTCACTACCATAAGTTTTTTATACAATAAGCGATCGATGCTGAATTTCATCAGGTCTTGAATTTTGTGCTGAGAGTGACATGGGTGGAGACTATCTTGCACTTCAAAGTAGGGCGTGTGCAATCACGACTCCTAGAATTTTTGTTAGCAGCACTTGAGGTTATTCGAAGAGGGCATTGGAATTTCTACAGGTATGTCTACAAAGTAGGATCATTTTTTTTTTTGCATCAAATTCATTCAATCTGGACTTTAAAAGGCCTGTCACATCGAATGTAACACAACCTAGTATAATGTTTGCCCATAAACAAGACCTATTAAAACCCCATTCCCGTTAGGTAGAGGCCTAGAAAAATTCAATGTCTCTGATAATAGGAACAATGATATCACTAGAATGGATGGAGTGACAATGACAGAACTCTAAGTCGTAATAAGAATCTTAAATGTTACATTAAAAACGGCTCCTTAGCATTTGTTAAAAAAGGTGAAGAAACTCACCTGATGAAGTTGATGTTGTGTGAACACAGGTTGGAGAATGAGCATCTCAACAACGTGGGTCATTACCGGGCGGTGAAGACCGTTCCACTTCCATTTCGAGAGACGGATTCGGACTGATGAGCAGATTATATTGCAAATGACGTTAGCTAGTAAATATTGCAAATGATGTTTATAATTTCCTCTTTTTCGGACCAAATAAGTTAACATTTAAGTTAAGGTGCATGTTCCATGATGCAATTCTCAAGATCATGCCCACTTGTCTTCTAAAATCTTCTAATGTTGTTAATGTTACCTCTTAGTACCCTTAATTTTAAATTATATAATGCACTTCCACACATGCTTGGTTTCTGAATGAAAGATAATATTTTTTAAAAAGTGGCAAAAAAAAATGATATATATCCTATAATCAAATAACAAGTGTCATGGTTACCAGTGCAATGTTATAATATAGTCTTGTGAATCAACTTACCACACTCATCACATGTGTCATGTCAGGTTGAATTAAATTATTACATAATCAAACTACACACTAACTACCTCGAGAAAATTATTATAACAAAAATTTATTAAAATAAAGGAAATGTTCTTACAGATGAATTTTGTATTGGGAAAAAAAGTTTTATGCTAAAAATTATATATTATAATATTTCTATGTTTCATTAATTTATTTATCTTATTTGAATAACAATCTTTTTTCTTTACTTTTTTAATATTTTAGAAATCTATTAAATTCATTAAAATATAATTTATTACCAAAATTTCAATTGAGTAAGCATTCCTTAAATAATAATATTGTATAAAAAATTATAAATAATTTTTGCAAACAAATTATGTGACACCCATTTTAAATAGAGCAATCTATTTAGCAAAACATCGCATAATATGGAACATAAGAGTTATCAGATGAAACAGTACACCTAAGGATTTACCATTACAGTCATCCAAGAAATTCTTAAAGAAAATGAGGCATATCTATTACACATGCCTCCAACAAAACATGCACTACAGGGGTTCAGCATTCACAAAACGGAGCCTCTAGGGCTATGAAAAACAAAAGGCATTGATGCCTAAAAGAAAAATGCTCCCCAAGAGCCAGAGATGACAGGACTCTCTACGCCGCACCACTGTTACTATCAGGTCCACCTTCAACGTGCTTTCCATCTGCTCCCACCAACAAGGTGATCATCGCAAAGAGAAAACAAAACAGAAACATAAACAAAGCAAAGGGGTAAGCCAGAGTGGAATTATTCTTTAATAATTTATAGAGCATATACAAGGCATGGCAACGCAACTATTAACATGTTACTAGGAACACTCAAAACATGTGAGGACCATCAAATGCAGTTACTATGACTCGATATCCGGATCATACACTTGATATAGGATTCTAAAGGAAGTATGTGCCCGTGCTGGTTTCTAAACTCTGTAGAGTCTAGGCGCAGGGGGTTATCACCCAACCACACACGGGGTTAATCCTCTATTGTCTCGGGCCCAAACTGTCCCAAGACAAGGACCTCCTGCCACTCTCACCACATAACCCATTCTGCTCTACGTGAGCGTGAATGCTTATTAGAGTTCAGGATACCCTCCTTTATCTAGACATCTCCTATATCAAGGTATGCACTAGGCATGCATCTATATATATATACATGTATATATATACATATATATATATATACATGTATATATATATATATATATATATATATATATATATACATGTATATATATATGTATATATATATATGTATATACATATATATATATGTATGTATATATATATATACACATATCACTAGGGGTTTCCCATGAAACTCCCTCACCAATACATTTCACATGCCTATCATCACCCAATTCTCATTTGGTTCCACCAGCAAGCATATCATGTTTCACATTACATACTTATCACATGCATCCCAATGCTCAATAAATGAAATCATAGCTTATTACACAACAACACGTTCATTCCAGTCCCATTCAAGCATACATACTAAGCATGGCCACATACTATGAGCAAAGAAAATAATTAACACAGTATGGAGTCACATCAACCAACACAACAGCCCCTAACACGAAATCTCGCCTAAACTGAAGGTCCTCGCCCAGGCGTAAGGGTTACTCTCGCTCAGGCGACCCCTTCTCGCCTAGGCGAGAGTTCAACAGTGGCCTTTGTGGGATTTCATGCGAGTTCTCGCTCAAGCGACAGTGTCTCGCTCAAAAATAACGCAAGTCGCCTAGGCGGCAACTCGAGATGAAATCCAAGACGAAACCCTGCTACCCTCGCTTAGGCGAGAGTCACTCGCTTGGGCAAGATTAGCAGGTTTCTCACCTGTTGGCACATGCATTTCTCGTTCAACCAAACATAAACACTCATAAATCATTTTCATACACTCAATAGCAACATTCAAGCCTTACCGGCACAGTACAGTCCAGAAACAAGCAAAATATAAAAAGAAACGCAACCTTAGCTTCCCCTTACCTTTTTGGATGCTAAAAGGAACAAGCTCACAACTTGGAGGACTACAGCTTCAGGAACTACAGTACTGAGCTGCAACACGAAAACTGGGACAACATATGGCATAAAGTTAAACCCTACGCCAACCCATGCATCCAAACAATGAGGAATAAGAGGAAAAAGAATGCTAGGAGACCCTAAGAGTTACTCACTTGTGAACGGAAGGATTCCAGCTGGCTTAAGGAGAAGTCCATTGTGCCCTAGAAGAGTTCTCAAGCCTCAGCAGGGAGAGAAGGAAGAGAACTGATTTTTTTTTTTTCTGAAAAGGGGAAAAGTGAGAGTGTGAGAGCTAGGCATAGTGTTGGGGTCCTTTCTATGGGCTGGTCTTGGGCCTGCGAAAAGGCCAGGCCCAAACTCATAAAAGCTGAACGGAAATGGGGATTACAAATTATCTTCCTATTATACATCTTTATTTTCAATTATTTACTTTTTAAAGGCTCTCTCTATAACTAAATAGGAATGTATATTCAAAATTGTTATCATTGAACATGTTAAGACTTTTGCAATACCTAAACATAAAAGAAAAAAAAAGAAATGAGCAGTGTTAAACATTTTTATTTTGAAATTTATAATTTTGATTTTAGAATTTAGAATTTAACTCAGCAACTAATTCTGTTAATTCACTGAGGAACTAAAATATTTTTACAGAAAAAAAATGAAAGAGATACTAGAAGCTGGGCTTCAAAAAAAAATCAACTGTAACAAACGTATCATTATTGCAGTCAAACAAACTATATGCACCTTAATAATATAGAATAAAGGAAGAATAAAATCATCAATCCGGATAAATATGTGTTTTGGTATTTAAATCATTTTTAGAAATTATATTTTATTCCTAACTAAATTATATACATATTTTATTTTTAAGATCTTTCAACAAATGACATATAGATATTATATTATACTTTACTTTCAAATTTCATTTGTCACATGGAAAATACTTTTAATTATTGGTCTGTGAAAATGTTTTATGCCACTTTCATAAAATATATAAAATATAAAAGCAAAATATTTATAATTTTATTTTAAGGATAAAATACAAATTTTAAAAGTAATTTGAAGATAAAAAATATATTTAACTTTAAAAATGAAGTTAGAGGAAAGTTCTTTTAAATTATTGTTTTTTTATGCTTGATAAAAAGGATAGCGAGGATATGTTTCAATACATTTTATAAATATATTTTTTATATTTTTAATTTGTTTAATTTATATATAAATTAAATAATTTTTTTACAAATTCGTATGACTAAGGTTATTCAAACACGAAATATATGGACAACTAAGCTAATTTGATGGATAGTGATAGTTTGCAGAAGTGACAATACATGATTGATCTAACTGTGTTTAAGCTTATCTATATGACCATCTAGCCTCTTTTCTCTTACATCATTTTTTTCAAAGTTTTTAATTTCTCAACTCAAATGCGAGGATTTTTAATTACTGATAAATAAAAAAACATCAAATTTGAGATTTTTTATCCGGAGACATGAAATCTTGTTTTTTAATGAGTTTTTTAGTAGTTTGACCATGCACACACCTGAGTTAGAGAATTGAAAGTTGAGTTGAATTTCTATGAGATTGTGCCTTAAAAAGTGGAAGGGGACCACACTGAAGCCATTGACCACATGTTATTCTCAGAAACCTGTAAAATTAATCACCTTGTTCTTCAATAATGCATGCCTTTACCATGTATTATCAATTACTTAGACCTATTAGCATATTGTTTTAGAATAACTTTGTTGATCTGTAAAGACTTAACCAAGAATCTAATTGCCGAAAGTTTGGCCAATTTTATTGACCAGGCTGTATCCAAACTTTGCTTAGGCTGTTTCATTTTTATTTTTTTTTTTGTGTTGCATTTTTAAATGTGATGTAATGTGCATAAGAATATCTTTCGTAATAATTTATACTTCTTTTATTATATTATCTATGGACGACAGATATTAGAATTGATATATACTAAAAAAAATGTCTATTTTATTTTTTATTTCATATATTCAAAATCTTGATCAAAGGCATAAGAATAAATTCATCCTGTTTCTTAACATTAGAGTAGACAATAAAAAATTGCGGTTAATTGGCTTTTCTAGACTGAGGCTTTGTGCATTGAATTTGACTTCATTGTCTTTTGTGTTGTCACTCTCTTTTCTTCCGCCAGTTTTATCTAAAAATTATTGCTAGGAGTTCAATAATTTCTTCAAAGAACAAGAACAGTGGTGTTCATTTCTTATGCAACCCAGATTCTATTTTCACATTAATGGTGTTTAGTTAGCTAAGCATATACTTCTGAATATGAAATTTCCTAAACTGTCTTTCAGTTCCGTGATCTTTTGTGTTCTTTTTCTTTTCAATTATAAATTGCATGTGTTCAATGCGTTTGGGATTAGTTTTTATCGTGTAAAAAAATCAACACGTAAAAAATCAACACGATCTCACACATTTTGAGTTTGAATCATCTCAATTATTGGTGTTTGTGAATTGTTATTTTTATATCTAATATCTTGTGGGATTGGAAAATGGTTGAAAATCAAGTTAATTTTTCAGACAGACTATCTTTCACATCTTAAGGATATGATTGAATCGAACGTGAAAATAATATGAAAGAAATAAGAAGATTGAATAGAAAGAATAAAAGTAAATGTAAAATATAGAAATAATGAAAAGAATTTTTATTTTTTTTAAATAGATACATTAATAATTAAGGGCTATCAAAACAAAAATGTAAGAAGTGAAAGGTAATTTCCGTGTATTGGTATAACAAAATTATATTGATAATGAATAAAAACATTTAAATATGAATTTTGAAGTAATCATTTCAAAATTCAACAAATTGGTCATACAGAATTGTGTGTAAATAAATGACAGTATATATATATATATATATATATATATATATATATATATATAAATATATCTTTTTTATTTAAAAAACACTCAACCTAAAAGTTAAACTTTCTATTGTTTTATTTTTCTGAATATAAAAAAAATATCATTTAGTCTTCATACATTTTTTATATAAGTACTCTTTAATATTAATACATTAATAGTATTTTTTTTTTTTAATAGTCTAGAATTACACAGATTATTGACGAAGTTTTTTTAGTCAACCAACGAACATATCCGTTTGACTTTCAGTACATATATCTATAAAGGCTTTGACATAAAATATCAATCATGTTTTTGATAAACGTGGAGATTGCAGACATTTTATTTGTGAAATTCCATGGGACCCTCAAATAAATTTTTAAAGAGATTTATATTTATAAACTTAAAAAACAATATAGTGCTTCCTTATATATATATATATATATATATATATATATATATATATATATATATATATATATATATATATATATAAAAAAATATATATTAAATA
>Ga0214545_1007150_pt1 | contig 18910 bp, 7 predicted proteins | sample CNSS4metaG_FD_160064 | JGI IMG/M metagenome (GOLD analysis project Ga0214545, IMG submission 160064) | Root nodule microbial communities from cowpea collected in UCLA plant growth center, Los Angeles, California, USA - CNSS4 | ecosystem: Host-associated > Plants > Roots > Nodule | place: USA...
TAATAATTTATAATTGAATTTAAAAAATAATAAATTCAAAGGTCAATTTTAGAAAAGATATTAATATAATTTGTATAAAAGATATTAAATTTAGTGTCAATTTGAAAGGGACAAAATTGATTTATTTTAACAAAAATTGGGACTAAATTGAACAAAAATAACGAATATAAGGACTAAATTGAACAAAAAAATAATACTACCACAAACTGACATGTGACACTAGCATTGACACATGGCACAATTGTGACTTGACACATGGACTATTTTTTTAAAATTAAAAAATTAAAAAAAATTAAAAAAACCAGGAGCTGACATGTGGCATGTACTGTTCAAAAACGTTAACTATTTAAACATCGTTAGTGAAAAGGACCAAATTGACCATAATTTGACGAAAATGAGGATCTAATTGAACATAAAACGAAAATATGGACCAAATTGAATAAAATCAAAAAGAATAGGGACCAAATGTACATTTAAGCCATAAATAAATTACTCTCTTAAATTTCCTCATTCAAACACACCATAATAGAGGAGGACAAAGAGAAAAAGGGGAAAATAATGGTGGAGAAGAGAGAAAAAAAGACCAAAAGGTGGTGGATGGTGGAAAAAGGAAGACAAAGGTAAAAGGGTGATGGGAGCTAGAGGATCGTAGAGAAAGGTGGTGGGAGTGAAGGAGAAAAAAACAAGAAATTTTCTTATAGAAAATGATAAAGATTTTGACACCAGAGACCTTTCAAATGATGCTAATCCCAATTTAATAAAAATATCCAAATTAATTTTATTCAACAAATATTAAAACTCAATTAATTAAAAAATAGAAATTAAAGTGAATTATAAACCTAAATATAAAAGTATCAAATCACTAATTAAACATAAATTATATTATCCAAAACATTAATATTTTTATAACTCAAAATATATATAACTTTAAATTCAAATTTATTTTAAAATGAACAATTCGATATTAAAATTTATAATTTAGATTCTATTTTGGATTCTATTTTTTTATTTTTTGAAATACAAAATAAAACATACCTTTAGATGGTATAAAATTGAGAATGCATTTTCAACAAAAATAAGCCTATGAAAACACATTCTATGCATTATCTATATCATGTATTTTTTTTTCCTATGTCGCAAAACATTATTAAATCATAAAATAATTATAAAAATAAATAAGTTGTATAATTTTATTATATATATATATATATATATATATCACAAATAATTTTTTATTAGGAATAATTGTTTGAATTTAAAAAATGTGATTATTAAGGAAAAAATTGAAAAACAATAACCAGAATGATGAATCTCCATGTAATAATATAGATCATTATCATGGTTCTCTAAATCATAATTACATAATTACATTGACGAACATTAATGTAAAATTCAATTACAATTCTTATCATCTAATCTTTCTTTGCCTTTTCTTTCATCAATTAATTGTTTGCTTTTGCTCATAATTATTTTATCTAATACAATCAATTTGGTATTAAATATTGTAGTACTACAATTTTAACTGTGAATGCAATTTTTGGTCATCAATTGAATATATTTTTCCGGTAAGAAAAGCCTATAGCGACAGTATTTAATACAATTGTATACCAAAATTCGAGAACTTAAAACCTAAAATGAATTTAATATATTGCTTTTAGAAAATAAAATAACATTTCATATTAAATAAATTAGTATTATAAGTCATGAAAAAGTATTTTAAAACCATGGTGAAACAATTACACAATCAAAGGTACATCTACAAAGACATCATAAAATTTATCTACTTACATGAAGAATTCTATATTCCAACAACAACAAAATATATTCAAATCTTTATAATAAAAAATATTTATTGAAACTTGTCGATCTGGATGACAAAGTGGAACCCGTCAAAATTAAACTAATTAGGTTGTAGTTTTCAATTTATAAATCCATTTTGGTCTGCTTTATTTGATTCATTAAATTAATGGACTAAAGTTGGATTGAAGTAGACCTAGTAGTAAATCCTTTTATTTCTAAATTAAAAATTATAATGAAAAATAATCTAAAAAAATAATGTTTTATATTATATACTTTAAAAATGAAAATATAAAATAATATTGTAATTTAAATTATAAATATTTACATATTAAGTTCTAACATCTAATTATAATAGAATAAGTTAACATGTAAATGCAATAATTATTTTGATTTATCCAATTAAAGACATTAATTAGTTATGTGTGTGATTTATAAAACAATTTTTTAAAAGAAAAAAAAGTTGGCATACAAACTTATCAATGGATCTTTTCATGTTCATCCATTGATAAGACAAGTTAAGATTTTTGTATCAATTTTAATATTAATGTTTATGACAAATCAGGTCAAATCGAGATGATCTGATATGTTTGTCAATCATATTATTAATTAGTTGATATTGAATAATAATATTTTTTTGATCTAAAATTAATTACATTTAATAATATACTAATTTGTTTCGATATGTTTGTGTTGATTACATTGTCGATCTCAAACATACCCTAAATTTTGTATATATTATAACAAACCGTACTCGGTATCTCTCACTGAGCAAAAAATTAACAAGTAATAGAGAAAAAGAGAGTGAAGTGAGAATGTGTAAACTGGCCACCCTCTTCACTTTGGCTCTTCTATTGAGCTTCAATTTAATCCATGCTTCACGCCCTAATCCTTCCCTTGAGAATGGGGTAAGTTTTCTTCTCAATTTTCACTTACCTCGTTGAATTAACAAATAAAGTATGAAACATTTTTTGTTTGTTTGTTTGTGTGTTTGTATTGTTTATTCTCTAAATTATTTTTGGTTTTGAGATTTGGGATGTTTGAATTGAAGGGTGTTGCAAAGGTTGATATAGAAGATGAGAATTGTGAAGAAGGGGCAGAAGAATGTTTGAGAAAAAGAACACTAATTGCACATATTGATTATATCTACACTCAAGATGGTAAAGAGGGTCACCACAATTAATGGAATCATAATTTGCATAATTTGTGTATGGTTCTTATTCATATATTAATAAACATGTGATTTGATTGAGTCTTGTTTATTTCAATAGGCCTTGGTTGAATTTTATTATGTTATGTATTTTCTCCCTGTTATCATTCAATGCAAGTGTGATCAATATTTTGCATACTAAAAGAACAATTTAATAAAAAAATATATTTTGGATATTTTAGTTCGGGACATAAAATTAAGAGAAAACTATAAAAAAAAAAGTGTGGCACTAGTAAAAACATTAAGCCCGTTGTTCACTTAGGATAGATTTGAGAGTGCATGATAATGAATTTGTGTTGATTTGAGTGGATAATATGCATGTTTTTTGAGTGGACTTAAAGGGTAAGATGAGTGAATTTAAAGATAAATTTTGTGAAAGTTAGTGAGTGATTTGATTAATGTAATAAATTAAATGAATTAAAAATATTAAAATTCAACAATTTATTAATTAACTATAAAATCATTATACATATCATTATATACAAATATATTATTAGTTACTATATATATTTTAAATTTCTGGAGAAAAAATATTTTTTTATTTTCTTATAAATTTGAATTAAAAACAATAATATTTACTTTTGAAATATATAACTAATGTTAAAATAGTTGTCGAATAAAATAATTATTAAAAATAAAATAAGTTTCAAGAATAACGGTTAAAAGGTTAAACTATTTATAAAATAAATAATTTTTAAAATAATAAGTAAATTGAAAAAATAAAATATATACACAAAAGAGATTTTTAAAATAATTGTTATAATTTGAAGACAAATCATATCCACTTAACAAATCACATTCACTTAACATTTAAAAATTAATTATATATTATTCAAAATTAGACAAATAAATATGTATCCAAAATAAGTTTTTAAGATAACTGTTAAAAAAGACAAGAAAAGTTTTTAAAGTTACGGTTAAATGTAAACTATTTATAAAATAACTATTTTTTAAAATAATAATTAAGAATAAAAGTGAAAAAATTAAATGTAAAAAAACGTATTATTTTTATATATTGTTATAAATAGATTATATATATAAATAAATATATTATTAATTATTAATATACATTAATTAATAATTATTATTAGATATGTTAACTATTAATAAATTTATTTATTTATTATATATATATATATAATAAATTAATAATAATAGTATATTATGATTAATAATTATCTATAATATAAAGAGGTTATAAAAGTAAAATGTGTATAAATTTGTTCAAATCTTCGCAAAGATGAGTGGATGAGTTTTAGTAGAGAATATGCAAATCCCTCTTTGCTTTTCCACTTAAATCATTTAATGAGAACATGTACAATTTTCTATATCCATCTTCATAAATTTGTGCATTGTTATTATTTATTCAAGCAAATGACACAGGGATTTACATCATAGAAATTTGTGAGCAAATACCAATAAGTCAATTAGAAATGAATTTGTTATTTGTGGAGACCAAATAGATGACATATACTTATATTTTATTTGTTATACTCTCTATCTCTTACATGTGTATTTACATTTTTTTTTAAATATTTGTTCACATATATTTACAAATAAAATTTAAAAATATTTAACAAAATATTTTAATTATAAAAATTTATAAAAAAATGTGTATAAAAATATATAAAAATTGTAAAGAGGTATAAAAAGTTGTATAGTTAGAAAATTTCGTCAATTTGTAATAACTTCAATAACAAAGTGATTAACATTAGTCTGTTCTCATGTTAAAATGCATCATATAACATTTATGAAACAAAATTCATCCAAAAAATTAAATTTTAGTCAAAGAATTTGTCACTTTTTGTCATTACCTTTTTATAAAAATGTCATGACATATAATCAAACTAATCAATCAATCAAAGTATTCTTACCAAAATTTGAAATGTGAACCTTTGTACAAATAATAAAATATGAGCTGATCTTACAAAAAACGTTCAAATCACTCAAATCAGTAAGAGAATTAGGATTTTTGATAAGAGTGAGTATTAGTATATGAGAGTGTGTATTCTTTAGGAATACTAGATGTATTTTGGATCTTGAATCCATGTGATAAAACAATAAAACATGTAATGTGATATTAACCAATATCAATAAAATAACAACATACATTGAATAAATAATAATAATAATAATAATAATAATAATAATAATAATAATAATAATAATAATAATAATAATATGACACCTTATCTTATATACCAAATAATATGTTATTATTATTAATATATAATAATAATAATAATAATAATAATTATAATAATTATAATAATTATAATAATAATAATAATAATAATAATAGTAGTAGTAGTAGGAAGGTTGTGTTTGGGGTGAGCCCGTTACTTTTCCTTTTCCTTTTCCTGGACCTCCATATTCGCTATTTACACCTCTATATGTTGGGTATTTATTTTTTAATTAATCAAGAAAAGCTAGGGTTAGACCTACATAAATATTTTATTTTATAAAAAGGATTAAATAACATCTGACATACTGTTTGTCATAAGATAATAAGATAAACTTTGATGCCTTTTGAAAAAATAAATACCAAAACAGATATTTTTAAAAATACAAAACCAAACAATATACAAATTTTGACCCAAGACTATTTTCAAATTTATGTAATCCCTTAGAAATAAAAAACATATTTTCTTCCCTAAAATTTTATGATTTGTGCATAGGCATATTATATTATATTATATGTCGACGTTTAAAGAAAAAAAGCTAAATGACTTAGCTAATTTTAGGGGCCATATATGTCATAAGTCTATGTAATTGTTTATTATGCTTTTCTCTAAATAGGTTATTCTAAAAGTTAGATTGGTGTATTTGCAGTAAAAAAAAGGGATATTCAAATTATCAATTCAAAGTTCTAACTATTATTGTGTTTATTAAAACTAAGATTACAATATAAAAAAAGTTATTTACAAGTAAAATGACTACCAAAGCATGGTTGAAGAATTTGTAGAGGATCTGATAAAAGTTTAATCGTGTCAAGTGCAATGACAATGAAAGATGAAGAAAGTTCATGTGAATATATAGAGATTGAAAAATAATAATGTGAAAATAGAGAAAAAAAGTGAAAAGTTGTATTTTTTTTTCCTAAAATTAAAATATACAATATTAATCCTTGTAAAACACTAACATCATATGTGGAAAAATCCCATTAATTTTTCTAACAGTGGATTTGGTCTCCACATTATAGTAGGTTACACTAATTCTCATAATTGTGACACACTACATGATTTTTTTTTCTTTTTTTCTAATAGAGATTAATGTAAGATGTTAACATCGTTATATCAAAGTTCATTATAAAAATGGTGAGACGGCGGAGAAGCCGTAAAGGGAGGGGTCCTCCTGGTCACAAAATAGCTTCTTGGCGGAGGGCTCCCCGTAGAAAGAACACGAGGGCGGCGATCGGCGTTTCATGGGGTTGTTGACGGCGGAGACATGAGGTGTTTGTGCTGGCGTTGGTTGTGGAGAAATTGCGGTGACGGGTTCGTTCTGAGCATGAACGTTTATCTCACCCATTTTCTTGAACTCTTTCTTTCTGATTTCGCCAAATGGGAATCGTCACAACGAAGAAGAGAAGGGCTTTGAATTGTATATATGTGGGAAGAGTATTTTGAATTTTTGGCGGCTTCTGTTTAACCGTTAATTTTATTAAATAAGAATACTTTTAAATTAATATTTACTTTTATTTCAAATTGAATTTTAATAATTTCAAATTAATGAACATGTACACTGAAAATTTTTTATCTAATACCATAAAACACTTTCAATATAATATTCTTTTCAAAGTTATCAAATTCTATTGAAAGCATTGACAATATATTTAAAAAAAAAATTGAAATCATAAAATATTGAAAGTCTTCTAAAATATCAATATTATTTTTTCATAAGAGTCTTCGGGGTTTTTATGTTTGAAATCAAAACATAAGATGGATTATCAGGTAACTGTGACGTTTGTTTGGATTGAATAAGAGTGAATTATTTGAGCAATTTGCGAGATGCATCCATTTTGTAATCTCGCATGTGTAGAACATATTTGAGGGAATTACTACAACAAAGACCGTTTTACCTTGGGTCATGATTTACTCACATGCTGCATTTGAGGTGGGTTATTTTCGTTGCTTTCTCCTTAGTCTATATTTGCATGTGTGCATGGTTCATATGAAGAGATGTGATTGTGCATGGTAATGGAGAAGAACGTGGTGGTCAATAATGGAGTGTGAATCATGCATGAAGTTGTGTTGTTCATGACTTCATGATGCAAGTTAGGGCAATCCACTTAAGGATCGATCCATGGGTCTTTGGATCTAATCTCCTGATTGTTTGGAACAAATCTGGAAAGTTTGAGAATAGAGTGGATCAATCTTTGGAGGGTTGGAACCGATCCCAACATGGTAGATCCGGATCTAGTGAACTTGAAGAATGGATTCTAGAATAGTCTTCCATATTATTGTTATTATTTAAAATAAAATGAATTTCACAATTGCTTCGTAACATTTTTTTTACAATATACTATGAAAAATTAAATTATTTAATTAATTTTTATAATTTATTTCTTTCGATGGTAGTAGTAAAAAAATTAAAAAATAATGATAACTCATACAAATACTAATTTATACTATTTATTACATAAAGGGCAATATGGTAATTTAATTTTTACCTTTATTAAAACATTTTTTTTAATCTATCACATCAATTAAACCATCCACAAAGTCTCACAAACTTTACTTCCACATACTATCACAATCACCTCTAAATATCTTAAAAAAACATAAATTTCACTCTCAAATCCACTCAAACTCATTCACTCCCTCTTCCTCAGACCCACCATCCATTCAAGTGAACATGCCCTAACGGTTGGTGAGAATGGATTAAGTTATTTGAAAGCGAGGATATAAAAGCGAAGAAAGACAATTATTTGTGGGATGAAGTGATTTTTCAATCTCATTGTTAGAGTTGATTTGAAAGGATATTTTATAAATACCCTTTTATCCTCAAATAAAAAAGTCAATTTGGAACCAATTCACAGAAAACTCAAGGGAAGAGGGATCCAATCCCTTCACTTGGAACCAATCCACGAGATCTTGGAATCAATCCAATGATGGAGGACCCGCTTCCCACCTTTGAAGAACCGGAGAACTAATCCATTTGCACCGTGTGAGAGAGTGGATCCAATCCTCCCTGCTTCAATCCACATATGGATTACCAAAAAATAAAAAATTGTATACATATCATTTTTATATCTATTAAAATACTTTTTTAATCTTAATTTTATTAAGGGTATTTTGATAATTTTAATTTTATATCCATTAATTTTTTTTTAATTTATTACATCAATCAAATCACTCACAAACTTTACTTCCAAGTCCACTTACTATCACCCCTAAATTCTTTAAAAAAGTAACACAAAATTCATTCTCAAATCCACTTAAACCCATCCATTTTCTCTCTCTCAAACTCATCAACTCAAGTGAACGTACCCTTAATCTCATGAAACCAACAAAACATGAATAGTAATATGATGTTTCAGCTATAAAAAAAATGGTCGTATTCAAGCAAGAGAGATGTAATAAATTTAATTTTCAATTTTTGTCATCATGATGTTTTTATCTTATGGACTCTTCAAAATTTCCGATATTTATCTGTCTCCTATAAAAAAAACATATTTTAATAAGTAAAAAATAATGTGAGAATTAACGTCTTAGGAAAAGCTAATTCATAATTAACTTAAAATTTGTAAACTGACAAAAATTTATAAACTAAAAAAAATGAGAATCAGATCAATTAGTTATTAAGCAAGTAAAATAATATGAAATAATACGAAATTAATTATTTGATTATATTATACAATCTTAAATATTAGAATGTTTATTAATTATAATAAATCATCATCTTAATACAATAATATTTTAACTTTTTATTATAAAAATATGCAAAGATTGGGGCAGGAATTGTTGTAGTGCGAGTTAAGAAAAAGAAACGGGAAAACAGAACATAACATTACTAAAATCGATAATTGTAAAAAAAGAGTAAAAGAAAATATTTCAAGTAAATTATTGAAATTAAAACAAAAGGAAGAAAAAAAAAGGTAGTATCCAATATTAATTCTTTTAACCTACATGAATTCATTTATAGAAATACAATAGAAACTGGTAAAATTTAATAATCTTGGGAACCAAATACATTTATTCTACAATTTTGTTATGTTTTACTTAATTTAAGTCTAACCTATGTAAAAGAATCTGTAGAGGGACAAACATCCAATTTCCTTCTTGGAAACGGAAAATAGAAACTACGTTCCAAATAGAAGCAGTTAAAAAGTCAACAAAGTTTCAGACACGAGAATTTTATGTTTGAAGTTTTGGTAGGGTTCTTTGTGGTTGTGTTTACACTCTGAATCCCAAACAACCTCTATTATTTGTCTATATATATATACACTCTCTTCCCACTCACCACAGAATCTGAGTGATCAAAAAATAAGATTAGAAAATTGAGCATGTCTAAACAAGCCATTTTCTTCACTTTGCTTCTTCTCCTAAGCTTCAATCTCATCATGATCCATTCCTCACGTCCAAACCCTTCACTCAACACTCTCTCTTCTTTGCATGTGGTACGTGTAATTTCTTCTCACTTTCATCTCATCCATCTAGTTACAGTTAAATGAATCAATCCTTCTAAAACTTTCTTCTGTAATCTTTTCTGGGTATGAGTGGTTTTACAAAATTAGCTGTTATGTAAGTCAAAGTGTTTTCCTTTAATTCGCATCATGATGAATTGCTGTGTCTGATAAATAGTATTGTTTGTTCTTCGTTCATGTTTTCTGGTTTTGAGAATTGGCATGTTTGAATATTGAAGGCAGAGGTAGATGGAGAGTTTTGTGAAGAAGAAACTGAGGAATGTTTGATGAGAAGAACACTAGCTGCGCATGTCGATTATATCTACACTCAGAAGAATAAACCCAAACCTTGATGCCATCACACACTTTCAAGACCAAATACCAATACAAAAAAAATAATATACAATTAATACTTATACATATATGTGTGTACCTATTTCATAAATAAACATGTGTTGAATTTGAGTTTGTTCTTTTGGCCTTGTTGTTGCTTGATTCTTGTGTTATCTTGTATATGTATCAAAAGTATTTATATACTTGGCTATGGTAATTTCTCAAGTTCTTATGTTCTTTGTATGTAAGATATGAATACAAGCATCCATCACTAGATTTTTTAACCTGGATTTGTACTTATAAATTATAAATTATAATGAAATAAACCATTTTTTGTTAGCGTTATTGCATGAACTGCATAAAAACTCAGAAACCTCTTTCTGCATAAACTGGTGCCTTGTTCTGATGTCTGCTATGAAACTAAACTTTGCTTTAATCAATTTGAACACAGTTTCCTTAACTGTAACTGTGATGAGCTCTCAATGATTGATATGTACTATATATGATAGTAAAACCCATCACCTTAATTACATTTAAATAATTAAACATGGCTAAATGATAACAGTTTGATTGTTTTGGAAAATATAAATAAAACTAAGACTAAAGCTTAAAATATGAGTGAATTATGTGCACAGAAGAAGAAATGTGAGAACACAGAAAGTCTTGGTTCAACAGGTGTAGTGTCCTTCTCGAGACTCAGAATGATAGATACTCGTCAGTTTTACATGACATAAAGAAGACCACATTTTAAATGAAAAAGAAAAAAGAGAGAAGAAAATGCCAACAATGTACAGAAGTTACGTGACTAAAATGTCTACATATATAATCTAGTGATAAGACCCATCTTGGTGACTGGGGGAGAGAGAAATGCACTAAAAACCATGCTTTTGAGTCAAACCAAGTCACATAATAAGATTAAAAATATAATGCCACTTTAATTACGATTATGGATAGAATACAATGAATAATGTATGAATTAAAATAACAAAAATCGGCGATTGAAGAGACTCAATACGAGAGTTTAAACCCACCTAATTAATTAGTCGTTAGATAAAACGTTTACCATTTAATCAAAAGCTATCTAACTCGTGATTTTGACTCTAATATCAAATATTAGGATCGAACACTTATTATTTAGTTAAAAATTATAGTTATTAGTCAAGACGCAACTTTTTTATTTAAGATTCGATTGTGAATAACGATCTTTCTCCAACAATTATTCTATTATAAATCTTACTTAGATTGTAATATCTGAATACTGCCCACGAAACAATTGTGTAACCCTCTGGTATTGTTTTTATTGATAGAAAAGAATTAGAGGGTTATAAAGATAGAAAATTGGAAAGTGTAACATCGTTCACGTTTTCCGACCAAAATTCAACCTCTGATGTAACTATCAATCTCATGGTCCTCCACTGTGGTGTGAATTGGTCCCAACACCTAACTCTGTTGGTGGCACAAAAGTAAAAGCAGTGTCAAACAAGGCTGTGTTTGTTTGTCATCACGCGTCAATGTTGTGTCCCATACACAGCTTAATGACATCCATGGATTAGTGTTTCTGAAATTGGATAACCATGTTTTAGGAGAGGATTATTGTATGAATTCCCTCAAGTAGTTGCTTCCAAAACGTGCAAGTAAATCAAACTAGTGTCATCTCATGTGCCATAATAATCGCTTTCCAAAAGTGATTCTTGTAGACTCATGCTTCCTGTTCATTTGATCAGCACGAAGGAGCAAAGGAAAATAGAGTATTGAAATGAAGAACGGATTTTCTCAGACAAAAATCGATTCTAATGTTCCATAATTGTAAATTAATAATATGAAATTTCATGTTTCCATATTATCATATTATATTGTTTGTATGGTTGATGGGTTGCAATGAATTTTTACAAATAAATTATGTAACTTAAACATAAGCTGATAAATTTTGTTTAAATTTTTTCATCAAACTCAATGCAAATGCAGGTTGGTCCCATTTCCATCCCTAATGAAGAAAGGTTGATGTCAATGAAATGAAATTCAGAGTAGGTCGGCAAGTAGAGGTCCCAGGACGAAGCAACACATATTTCAAGATTAAATGACCCATGCTAAGTATCAATTTCTACACAACTTCTCACTATTATCCATTTTTTCTGTCTGATAGACTAACTTGTCTATCAAGTATGGGTTCAAAAATGACACCATAAGAATGCAAAAGATAGTGAGTGGACAAGAATTTACCATGGACAAAATATCAACAAAAACTATGCAAAACAAATAGAAAAATATTACATTCTAAAATAATTGTCAAAACTTATAAATAAATAAAGATCAATTTTTCTAAAGGATCCAAATATTACAACTCAATCATTGCTCCTAAACAATAATGTATCACAAATAATTCAAATAAACAAACGGTAATCATACAAACGGTAATCATACTGTAGCAAAAACAAAATTCAGACGCTATTTTCTCTATAAATTTTAATTAATAAGTAATTTCTTCACGAATAATTATTTTCTATAAAATTTATTATGAAAAGTGTTTTTCACAAAATATTTTTAAAAAAAATTAGCTACAATTTTCCACAAATTTTTTTAATCACAATAAAATTTATAAGTATTTTTTATAAAAAACAAATTAAAACAAAATTGTCAGAAAATAGAAATTTTTCAGTAATGTGATAAAACGATTCTCTTTCGAGAAAAGTTGCATGTGTGAATCAATTTTACATTTAGAATAGAAATGTTATTAACAAAATATGGCATTGGTATGTAGAATAACAGGTTAGAATAACGGGTTAGACTTTGAAGAAGGTGATTAGTTAGGTTTATTAAACTATTATGAGTCAGAGGCAGAGGCAGTGAGTAAATGGGAAAATTCTAAACAGCAGGGTCAACAGTCAATGAGGAGATAAATGGAGCTACACTCACCACACTACATTAACACTATATATATACATATATAATATACCAGCATCCGCAATGAAGTGGGTAGTTACAATATGTGCAATTTTACTTACTTTGGAAAAAGTTGCACTATAGTCAATCAATTTCATCACAGCATAAAAATATTATGAAAAGTTAAGAAAAATAAATTAGGAGTGATTTATGTAACGTCCCATTTAATTATTAAGCGAAATTAAAGAAAACGTCACACAATATTAGTACAGTAGCGTAGTCCTGGGATCCTTAACACAACCCCTACAAAATCCGGGCACACCACGATGCCAAAGGAAACCTGAATACAAACCTAACAGAGAGTATAGACTAGAAATGCATAAAGAGATACATGGGCCATAACCCTAAAGAAAGCATGAAAAAAACTCCAGCCCAGATGGCTAAGCAGCGGAATCATCATTCCCTTGTTGACCACGAGAATTTCGCCCATCTGCTCCCATCAATCAAATTGATGATCATCGCAAGAAAGAACAGCCACATACAATGCAATCATACAACAAAACGGGTAAGCTAGAGCCAACAACTTATTCATCATACAGTCAAATATATTTTCATCATCCCATATCCATATAACAACCAAGCATATTATGACTCTTCATTCAATACACTACGACTCGACTCGACTCATCCGGATACATATAACTTGGTCGGATTCAGCGGATGCTTGCACTTGTGGTGGATACCTCTGCTCAACCCCGAGCTGCTCGATCTTGAGCTATGTAATACAAGTGTTACGATGAATCAAATTCCCCTCACCACAAGGTTAGCCCCTAGTGAATTTCAAGCCTCCTGCTACTCAGACCGTCGCTCAAGCTGAGGAGTCTCGCCCAGGCGAGAGTCTCTCGCTCAGGCGAGTCCTCTGCGCCTAGGCGAGAGTTCGCAAATCTGGAACAGAGGCCTCCGCACGTTCTCGCTTAGGCGAGACTTGCCTCGCCTGGGCGAGACGCTCGCTCGAAATTGAGTGAGTCGCCTAGGCGACCATCTGCGCGAGAAGACCTGGGCGAACCTCTGCTCGCCTCGCCTGGGCGAGACGTGCTCGCCTGGGCGAGTTTAACAGTCCCTGCCACTGCCATGCCTGTAACAGACGTATTTTGCACAAACCAACAACACACCAACCATTTCAAGCGATCTCCACAACATACAAGTTCAAGAATCATAAAGTGTACCGTAAAATAGTTTACAAACACAACAACAGTGTGGTTCTAGGTTCCCGTACCTGGACAAGCTAGCTGAAAACCTCGACACCCCAAACTGTGGAGGACGAACAACTTCTAGGAATGGACTCGAAGCTGGAAAACAGCGTGAGAATGGGTCAGTTCGGAACCCTAACAACAACTTACGAAAAAAACAGACCAAGGAAAGGAAACTACGAGTCCGAGAGCACTTACGTGAGCTAAGAACGGCCAAACGGAAGGTGAACTGTCAACACGGTGGAACCCTAACGGAGAGAGTGCGGCTGCGGCTCTAAGCACCAAGGTAGGAGAAATCTGAAAAGTGAGGAACTAGGTCAGACTCGGGTGGCTTTATCTTTTGCGCTAGCCCTAAGGCCCAATAGCTCAAGGGCAGCCCTTAAAGCTTTAGGGCAGAAAAAGTAAGGTGGATTTTCATGGGCCTTACAATTTAAATAGTATGTTAGAATAATTTTTTCTTAAACTGATATATTTAAAAAATAAAATTAATTGTCTTTATGAAAAATTAATAAATAATTAAATGATAATATTTTTAAATATATATTTTTCCTACTGGATCGAATATGTCCAATAAAAATCATTCTTGTTATTCTTTTTTGTCTTCTTAATATGAAGTTTTTGTAGGGTTTCACTCTCGATTGTTGATTTTGAAAGGGTATCTCCAAACACAACAAGAAATTTTGTAATTATTGGTAAAAATTTACTAACAAATCGGTAAAATCAAATTTATTGATGGATTTTAAAATTTTAGTCAACAACGAAAATTTCTATCGATAATGAATTTGTTGACAAAATCTGTCAGTAAATTAAAATTTATATTATTAATGAATAGTTATGTTGGCAATGTCTTCGAAAGTTAATTTCATTAGAAAATTTCATGGGTAATTTATATATCATATTATTGATAGTTTTTTTTTTTTGGTTTTTAAATCTATTAGAAAAATAAATAACAAGTTTATCACCAAGTTTAATGATTTCTTTTTTTATAAAAGAGAAGGGTGGAAGAAGAAAAGGAGAAGGAGGAAGAGAATGAGAAGTCGGAGTCAGTGGTGGAGGCAGAGGCACGACGATAGCAATAGTGGCAACCAAAGTTGTAGGAGGAGGAGGTGGAGGGAGAGGAAAAGAAAAACGAGATGAATGGAGAGGAAGAAGAAGAGTTGGGGGGAAGCTGACAACAATATAGTGCAGACATGAAGGCGATCGAGGTGGAAAGGTGAAAGAGGAGGAGAGGAGGAACAAGAAGAAGAAGACATTAACACAAAGAACATTTTATGTGTGTTATTTTAGTTTTTTTTTTTTTTTGCATCTGTTGTAAGTTAAACATAATTATGGGAGACATAAATTTACATCTGTTGCATTTATAACATACATAAATTTATGTATGTTACAAAAACAACATACATAAATTCTTTTTATTTATTTTTTCAGATCTGCACCAAATTCTTCTTCTTATCCTTCTTCGTCTTCATCTTCTCTTTCTTTGCATTTTTTCTTCTTCTTCTCCTTCTCGTTCTCCTTTTTCTTTTTCTTCCTTTTCTTCTTTTTCTCTTTCTTTTTCTTTTTCACAAATAAAAAATATTTAATATCTGAAACTCATAACAAAAATCAACCTTTATATACATGCTTCATTGTCACGCACTGACCAAAGGTTATTCTTCACAGAAAGACCAAAATCCAAAGGGAACAAAGCATAAAGTTTATCATGTTTATACATCATCACGCAAAGACAAAGTTCAAGAGAAAAGTCAAAGTATACCAACCTCAGTGTCGAAAATAATCAATGGGAATGATGCTTTCCAATGTAGCAAACACCACAGAGGAACTAAACAGAAACTCTGAGCAACAATGGAAGCCCTACGAAAGTCGTAACTCTCGTTGTCATTGTTCTCATGGGCTTCTATACGCTCTATGTGAAGGAGAAAGTGGAAAAAATTGCCTCTAAGATTTCTTTTAATGAGTTTTTACGTCTGACTCCTTCTCTTCGAACGCAAATTTTTGTTTGTATGTCTTATCCATTGAGAACAAGCATAAATTTACGTTTGACCTCAGAGGGTCAAACTTAAATTTATTGTAAGAACATTATGTTTGTCAATCATTTTTGACAAATCTTATATCAATGATTTATCCAATATGAATTATTCGTAGAACCGAAACCTATAATTATACAAATAATTTCAAAAATGTCATCAATATCAGTTTTGTAAATACTTGCACAATTATAAGTTTTGCTTATTTAAGGAACCAAAGCCGACTTTTTTGTATTTCGGGATCCATTTAAAATCAAATTTGTAAAAATGGGTCCGTTAAATTTGTTTTTGTAAAATAGAGTCAAGTCGTCATGGTGGAAGACAACATTAAAGGTGAAGTCGTCCTCCATCATGCCGGTTTTTTTTTTCTTTCAAAAAGTGAAATCGTACTGTGACAGACCGGTTTCTTTTCACTTCAAAAGTGAAGTCATCCTTATGCATGACGACTTCACCTTTCAATTCTTTTTTTAACGTTAAACTTTATATTTATTTGATTTTACAAGTTTAGTATTTTATTAAATGATACTTTTTATTTGATAGTTAGTAGACTAACTAAAATTCAAATAAAATAAAATAAACCTGAACATATTAAATTTTCAAATATAATTATTGAAGAATTTTTTAATATTTTTTAATTTGTATCATTTTATCTTTTTAGATTTGTATTAAGGTTTAAAGATTAAGTATTTTAGAATTTCTTAAAATTATATTATATTTTTACTATAGACAAATATTTTAGAAAAAACTAAATAATATATTTTAAAAAACCAAATATAAAACTGAACTAAAAAAAATTAAAAAGTAAAGTCATCATGCACAAGAATAGAAATCGGTTTCCCACAGCACGGTTTTGCTTTTTGGAAAAAAGAAAAAGGAACCAGTATAGTGGAGGACGACTTCACCTTTAATGTCATCATCCACCATGACGAATCAACCCTATTTTGAAAAAAAAAATCAACAGACCTATTTTTATAAATTTAAATTCAAATGAACCCTGAAATAAAAAAAAAAAAAAAAATAAAAAAAAAAACAAAAAAAACCCAAAAAAAAAAAAAAAAAAAAAGGCCAACCGAATGCTTCAATTATTTGATAATAATTGAAGACTATAATTGTGCATATAAATATTTAAATTGTCAATATTTTTTTAAAGGCTTCGTTTCTTTTTTCTTCTGAAATTAAAACCGCGAAGTTAAATCATCCTCTTACACTAGTGTCGCAAACATGCACCCAGGCCAAGATAAAAGGGCCATAATAATAACAATCAAACCCCCCCTCTTCCTTCCCACACTCCACTTTCAAGCTTCAACAATTCCTCTTCTCCATCGTTCAGATCACACATCACAAGGTCACACCACCACTTTTCCATGCCCGTGCTTTCCATATGCAACAATTATTGCACTCCAAACCATTTTTCCGGAAATATATTATGGATTATCGACCTCGAAATTACACAAATCCTAAATTAACATGCACCCAACCTAACAGCTATGACACAGTAAAACAAAAACAAAACTCATACTTTTGTTTAGTTAGTGAAGATCCTTGTTTGTCTGTTACAAAGCTTAACAAAGACTCGACAAGAGCCTGATAACAAAGGAGAACAAAAAGATGAAGAAAAGTATAGGGGTTGAGGCGTATAAGGAAGAAGGCGAAGTGAAGAAAGTGATATTATCTTATAAACTCATATGAGTAAAATGGGATTTTAATAAATCTGGGGGTGCAGAAAGTAAAAATGAGTGCAGGAAATAGCGGCCGGAGAGAAAATGTACAACATCTGTAACATATCATCGGGCCTATCTCTTAATTGGGCTGACTTTTATCCAACTATGGCCAGTTTTAGTCCATTGTTCGCCCCAGAACATATATAAACAGATCTTTATAATTCTGTTCTTTTAGGTTTTGATCTTTATAAAAAATATTAGATAGTTTTATAATGATATTAATCACTGGAAAATAATTTTAAAACACTATATCTGATGTTGAGTATAAAACATCAATTGAAAAATAAATCATTTTAAGAATAATATCACTAAATACGACAAAATTAGTTTAAATTTTCCTATATTTAAACTAAAATTTCCTAGATTATTATTTTCTTCTTAAACATGATTAACCTGGCTCACACTTGAAAAAAAAAATCTATATTCTAAAAAATAATAATAAGCAAAAGATACGTTGATCCTCTAAAATATTATATTATTCTTTGCGACTTTGTAATATTGCTTATGAAATGACTTTTAACTATTTTCTTAGCTTGAGTGATGTTTAATATTTATTTAACCAAAGGATATACCAATAATTCAAAGTTGAAACGCAACAACACTGGACACATTCTCGTCACAGTTCCTTATACTCAGGACTTGACAATTCTCAATTTAACGGTTTGAAAATTGAAGCAAAATCTATGCTTTGAATTCCAATACCCATTTTTTTTTATTAAACATTACTTACTAATATAGTTACTTGGACTCAATCTAATTTTGAACCGATGTTAATCATGTTTATTTTAATTGAGCATCTTTAAAGTGAGGAAATTGTTAAAAAAAAAAATATATTTGCTCTTACGATGTGTGTTTGATACGTGGAGAGAAGGTTTTGAAAATTTAATTGAAAGCGTTGAACACCTTTTCTTAACGGTATGAAATATTCAAATAAGAACTTTTCTTGACCAAAATACCAATTAAGTTTCCTCTTGAAAAATATTAGCATGTAACATCATATGCAAGTAAACTTTATTCAATGTTATGCTTAATCTTCATTAGGGTGTTAACTAAAACCCAAATAAATT
>Ga0214545_1007152_pt1 | contig 18905 bp, 10 predicted proteins | sample CNSS4metaG_FD_160064 | JGI IMG/M metagenome (GOLD analysis project Ga0214545, IMG submission 160064) | Root nodule microbial communities from cowpea collected in UCLA plant growth center, Los Angeles, California, USA - CNSS4 | ecosystem: Host-associated > Plants > Roots > Nodule | place: USA...
ATTTTAATCTAGAAGAGCCTTAAAACATAAGAAGTTCAGTAAAAATTTCTAACAATCACTTAATTAAAATATCTAAGTAAAAGTGTTAATTTCATTACCTTCCATGTTGATCCATAACCCGTCTTAGAGACACATCAATGCCTCCACAGTATATGAAAGTAATTTACTCATTTGTGAGATAAGAATCTGACCATCATTATTGAATGAAGACTCATAATATTGTTTACTAATATATATATATATATATATATATATATATATATATATGGTAAAGTTTAGCGGATACGGGTATCCACGGGTACGGATACTATGATATCCGTACCCGCCCCGTTAACATATGGGTATCAAAAATACTCATACCCGTGAGTATCCATTTTTAATATCCATTTTCTACCCGTTGCGGGTTTTATCCGCAGATACTCGCGAGTACAGATATTTTTGACATCCCTAATCATATTATCACATCTCTTAATAGTTGACATTCACATTGAAGTTGGTCATGTTTACATACACAGTTTCTCTAATTATGGATTCGACGTGTCCTCTCAAGGGTCACGAAAGGATCTGATCCCACAAACCTTTTGTAATTTTAGGATGGAATGCTCCAGTAAGTTGTTACAGTTAGATGCAACCACAAAACTCATGTAAGTCTTAGGAAGTATAATGTTGTCCCGATAGTTATGAGATTTGTTTTTGAAACAAGAACATTATACTTTATAACTCAATAAGAGGACTAATCTTGTTAATGAAAGAAAGTTTACACCATCTAAATATAAGATATCCTAATAGTTATGTCAATTCATCATATTACCATTAACAAATTTCAAGTGGTTAATTGCACTTTTTTTCTTTCACAGCAAGTTTCGTATTGACTAAATTTTATATTAAAAAAATAACTATTATTCTGTATATTATTCAGAAAATGATAAAAAGGAGTCCAATTGAGTCTATCAGTTTATCTAGAGAGTGAAAGCGAGTAACGGAAGAGGGAAAAGAAATATAAACGCGCATAATTAATGGTCATAATCAGTAGCATTACTTGTTACAATAGACAATCCACAGTTTAACATGGGGGTAAAAGTTGAATAGCCATAACATTACAACCATGTATCTTAAAACCAAACTTCTGCAAGTAAAAACCTAGTGGTCTAAGAATCCTCGTTAAAATTTAGGAATTATATGCCTAGAGCAACATTGCAGAGTTAATGTTTGCAATCAAGTAACATTCTTCATTCAGACTCAGGTGAACCACCAGGGACCAACTGCATTAAAGCCAGATAATGATTTGTTAAGTATCAGGATAACACTTGCGAGGAAAAACTGAACCTTAAATTATTGTCGACACTTTCTACAGTTGCCAAATCAAATGTTTTGTTAATACTCCAAAGATTTCAAGTAAACGAAAAGTAATTGAATATCAACTTACAATGGCAATGTTGTTTCCATTGAGTAAAATCTGATCAAGCTTGGTTATCCGTCTCCCTTCAGACGTGATCTCGCTGTTGTTTGAATATGAAAGCAACAAACCAAATCAATTACATGCCTAACGATTATGCATGTGTGTGCAAACATAAACATACGAATCACAGAATCGAAAGCAGATACAAATCATGCCAGGGTAAATTTACTCAGAACAAATTTACACTTACAAATGTACGAAATTTACTTCAACAAACTTACAGCAAGTATTTTAGGCTTCTAAAACCAAAAAGAAAGACCACATTGGGAAAGCTAAATAAGGTTTATTTAGCTATGTTCGACAAGAGCAGAAATACAATATAAGAAACTGACGAAGGAAAAAAAAAAAAACTCAATCATACTCCAGGTTAAAATCATTGTATTTGCAGCCAATACATTTCTCAGTAACTTCATGGTTATAAAACTGCCAAAACGATTTTGTAAATGGCACTCCAAAAAGACAAATGTAAAATGAAGATACAATAATTTCTGAACCAGTAACATTATGGTTGCAACATCACACCAATTCAAAGTAGAGATATATACACTTTCTTCAAAAATGTTCAGAACCATGAACTATCGAAATATGACAACATAAATACAACTCCAATTAGAAGGATATTTTAAAAAGCAAAGGGGATCATACTCATCTATAAAACAATTTCATCCCAGAAAGTTTAAGAACCAAAACCACCCAGCACCTAAGGAAGTTTCCTCCAGAGTAAAAACCCAATACCGGATTGTAAGTGTTACTACTGAGTTGTATTCTGTTGCATTTTACCAATGCCCCCTTCCTACCCAATAAACACATAATCTACAGATAAACAAGCAAATACATACAAAATAAAAACAGAAGAAAAACATGCAGCAAAGGGTATGACTTACTATTCGGTAACATCTTCAAGTACCATGTTGACATAAACATCAAAGCCCCTAAGAGTACCAACAAGCTCCTTGTCACCCTTCATTATCACCCAAATTTTTGATCCTATACACCGATCAATCAACTCTGCAATTTTCCACCACAAATCATACACTTTTAAACACCTTTCAATGCTACATTGCATCTACTCATTACCAACAAACTTTCTAACAAAATTATGAAATCACTAACCTGATGGGAGAAGCTGTGACGGATTGTTGGCCATGGAATATCAACGCCGAATTTCTCAAAACCTGCGGACGGTACACACAATTAAATATGAAAATTGCGAATTTGTATTAAACCCTAACCAAATATTGAAAAAATAAGGATTTATTAGGAACCCTTTTGGATGAAATTGAATTGGTATGTGAAAACGAGAGAAGCGAAGTTAAAACCTTTGTGGGGATAAGCGAAGACGTAGTAGCTGCGTGATACAGAGATAAGAGATTGCCCTAACAGTAGCGTTGAGGTGATGACACTGTTTACTTTCAATCTATTGACTCGTATTTATAAGCTTTTAGCTTTAATATTATTTACGTTAAATTGAGATTTTAATCCATCTTTTTATATCTTCATCTATCTAATATTATCATTTAGATTCTATCAATGGATGTACTTTGCGGTTTTTATTTTTGAATTTTAAAAATTCATAACTTTAAGTCAATTTGTTATTTTCATTACACTTATTGTATATTTTTATATAATTATTTTTTTTACAATACTTCATATGAATATATTAGATATAAATTCAATTGAACTAGAATAAAATATAAAATATATACAACATTGAAAAATATATTAAAATTACAATCTTTTTAAATTAAAAAAAATATTAAAACAGCTACGATATATATGATATTTGAATTTTGTATTTACGTATTTGTTATCATTTATTTAATTCATCATACTCGTGTAAGCTGATTAATAAATAAAAATTATATAAAATTTATCTTCTATATAATATAAATTATCATTCATCAATAAATCTTAGAGAATATATAATTTGTTGTTATTAAAAAAATATATTCATCCAGAATATCTAAGAAATATTTTACTTAGCTTTACAGAAAGTATATATTATATATCAAAAACTAAATTCTTCTTTTAAATTACTAATTAATTACATATTTTAGAAAATATAAAACATTTCAATCAATTTTTTATTTTAAAAATTATCCTTAAAAAGTATCTAATAATTTTAAGGTTAAAATATATTTTTGGTCTCAAGTTTTGTCAAATAAGTTCTAATTTTAGTTTTGTATTCAAATAGGTCTAAATTTTCGTCAATTTTGTTTAATTGAGTCATTTTTTACTAACACCGTTTAAATCATAAACGACCATGAACAATGACTTCCACGTGTCACTTCATGGTTTTTTAAATTTTTTTTAATAATATTTTTATTTTTTTTAAATATCCATGTGTCATTTCCACTTGTCACTTCCACGTGTCATTTCTTTCTGCTCACTCATTCTCTACAATTTTATCTCAAACAAAAACCTACTTGTTCTCTCTCCAAAATCATTTTCCCCCTTCTCTGAAATGGCTTACATTGACTCCATTGATATTTTTGAGATATCCACTTCCTCTTATGATAGAACTAATGAAATCAACTTGTTGATTGAGCATTTCATCAACCCTACAAACTTTGATGTCTATGGGTTAGCATTCATATAAAACTTTGAGAAATGCATAATCAAAAGATACTTTGCTGACTCCCAGAAGAACTTTCCTGAAATTGTTAAAGAATTTTGGAAGAACGCAAGGTTCAGGGGAAACATCAACATTATCTCAACCGTTCTTGGTACTATAGTCACCTTGAACCCTGAAGCTTTCTCAAAAGCTATGAGTTTGAAAGAATAGCTAATCACTACTACCCAGGGTGGAAGAAGGTGTACAAAGACAAAGAAACGAAGAAGAAGTTATATGAGAGGGATTTTGAGAGTGAGGATGTTCCAAATAAAATCACATCTCGTGACCTCTTTCCCATGGCAAAGATATGGTAATAAGTGCGCAACAAAGTTTTCCTTCCCAAAGAAGTGTAAAAAGGTCACATTAATGAACTTGGAAAGTTCATTATCTACCATCTCATGTCAGATATTCAATTCAACCTACCTCACATTGTTCATTTAAACTTAATAAGAACCATGAAACAAATTTTAAAAGAGGTGGAGCTAGCATCATATACTAATGAACAAGATTTTGTGGACTCAAAATGTGTTTGTCAAATTCTATGAGATGAAGGAAGATGAACTTAACAAAATCATGATTAAGTGCAAACACACTCTGAAACAACTTCCATTGTCATTGACAGACATTTAAATGATACAACTAAACATCTCTAGAATGAATAAACCTAGAACCTCTAAATATGGAAAGGTTAAGGCTCCACAAGCAAGAAAATGAAAATACTCCTCACAAAGGAGTTTTTGAAAGCTTCAAACCGGTTAAAGGAAAAGCTCATACCTTAACCAAAGAGCTATTGAAGAGAGAAGAGCTGCAGAAAAGTAAATATTCATCCAAGAAAAGGAGAGCTAACAAAGGAAACAAAGCACTAAGACCTCTAACATTGAAATTGCTCTTGAAAAGACCGATGAAACAGATGAAACATTCTCAAAGACTACTTGGCAAGAAACCTCTAAAAATCCTACCAAATGGATGAATTTGTCCAAGGTCTCAATTCCCTCAAAACTTAAAGAAAGGCGAAAGATAATTCATCTAATGATGACTTGGTGCTCTTTGCCTGGAAGAAGAAGAAGAAAATCAAGCACAACTTGAAAGGCACTCTCACCTCCCATGTGATCTGTAGATATGTCTTGTCCACCTTCATCTTTTATGCAAACAATTTCTGTAAATATTGTCCTGAACAAAGTACTATCTTAACTCTCCCTATAAAATTGGCTTTGACTAATCTGTAGATGAATTAACCTTTATGAAAATTGTAAATAATCATATTCTTAACTTGATTATTCCATTACAAACAATCACTGTCCATCCTAGTCAAAGACTTATAAATGGTAGACCATGGCCACCACTAAGCACAACTCCTATCCTTAAGCTTATAATTTGACCACTCTTAGATTTATCCCAAAACTCGATGTACAAACCTAAGACACATGTACAAAACCTTACAAACCACCATCTCATGTATATCAATCATATACCATTAATAAAACAAACAACCCAACTTGGACCTAATCTTGAAAACTTCAAACCTTCCTAAGAATACTTCGATCTTCTTAAAGATGTTATTGTATCTCTTCCGTCTCCAACATGGAAAAGGTATGCATATAAAAATCTCATTTGTCTTATAAGACCCTTCTTTAGACCCAAAGTAGATAGATTAATTATAGGCAACTCAGACAGCATTGACAAAATGCTAAAATTCTGGCATGTAGTCTATACATACCCTAGCTATTTTCTTTTTTATATGGACTATCTAAGTATACCCTTAGATTTAAAAGTTATAGCTAATTTCCACATGTATGAGACTTCTCCAATGCTAAAAGTTGTACTAGATTTAGTCCTCCTAAGACTACCTACTCTGAATTTGAGGAAAAATAAGAAAGATAATGCCTAAGAACTCCTCTCAAGTACGAATACAGGTCTTACAATCAACTATTAGAAATTGGTTCAAAGATTATAACTCTAGAAGACACTTTTGATGCATGGAATGAAATGTTATCACACCAACTCCCTCTTTATCCTTTGACACAGTCACTCCAACTTAATATATGAAATCTACAATCTCCATTATCACCCCTGCTCACACTTTCTTTCTAAACGATGTGACAACATTGTTTCTTAAGGACAAAACATTTGTTGTTGTTTCATATCTTTAGAGTCTACCTAAGGGAATGAAAGGTCATTATGAAGTTAAGAGAAACAACTACAAACAACTATCAAATAACTCTTACTTCATAACAAATACGATAACAAATACGATAACAAACTATAATATGAAACATCTAGATTAAAGGAAATAGAAAAGTTGTGTGTATTGTATTAATGTGCATGAAATCGAAAGCTATGCAACCCTAAATTCCATAAGAGGAAGGTCCTGAAGAGATAACCCTCATGGAGGAAGAACAATAAGTGCTTCAAACTGAACCCCATCCATCTTAAGAGGAAGTTTTTGAAGTTCGAAATCCAATTCCTTGAGAGGATGTAAAGACTCTTGTAGATGTTACATTGTCCGAGAAGATGAATGAGATGAAGCAAGAATGGATGAAAGAGATGTCTATAGTAATTGCATAATAAGTGAAAACCACTATTATATATTGAAAAATCCAAGTGCTTCATATTTATCTAGTTTCCCCATCCTCTGCAATCTTAATTGCAATTTATATTTGTATCTTTTCCTATGTAATCCAAGCTTATCAATGAAAAATCATTTTAATCAATATATGTGCTTTCATATTCTACCTTTACTCCTTACCTCTTTGCTGATTGACAAAAAATGGGAGAAATAGAAATCAAACATGTAGACATAATGAGAAATACAAAGAAACATACAATTGAAGGGGAGTATAGACGCTTAAGTAAGGGAGCATATAAGAAAAAAGACTTCACAATACAAAATAAGGCTTAAAAAATGGTAATTGGCAAGTGATATAAATGAACTAATCAACAAGTATTGAATAACCAATATTATATAACTTATTTGTGGATCTATATGTGCTTACTCTATGAAAAATTATTGTTTTAATTAACTCTAATGAATATTGATACATGTTTGAATCTCATAAATCAACAAGTAGAATATCAACTAGTGGTATCAATATGAATTAATCAGAAAAGTTTTCGATGTTAAGAGAAAACAATAATTCTTTCAACTTAAGTAAGAAAACATGTTTCATAATAGTTTTGTTATCATAAAAAAAGGAAGATTATTAGCATTAGACGTTAAAAAGCTCCATTGGACAAGTGATAATGGGCCTAATTCCACAAGGCCCACTAGAAGGATCATCAAATGTAGAAAGTTCTTAGACTATATCTTAACCTAATTTGGTGAGTTGGACTCTATCAACATAAGATTTTTTCTTCTGTTATTATAAAGGATAATTGTCACCCTTTGGTGAACCCAACCAATGTAGACATGGTCTCAACCAATGTAGGCATGGTCTTTATAAGACCAGCCTACTGAATAAAATGACAAAGAAGAAATAATTGTTTTTTTTTTCACTGTTTTATCTTTTATTCCTTATTCTATGTATCAATTAATGTTATCATTGACCTAGCTCCATGCCTTCTAAACCAAACAAAGAAATGGAGGAAACCCTTTAAACTATCATGGAAAAATTAAACTCCCTCTAAACTCAATTTGACAATACCCTAGCCCAGAGTGAAACTCGTTTTGCTGCCTTATACAATGCCATAGATAAACGATAAACCACCCAAAAACTAAACATGACCACCTTTAGTAGACTATCTCCACCTTATTGTCCAATTTCTCAATGCAAACACCATCACTTGATCCATCCTTTGATTCACATAGCCTTCATTTGTCTTTGGAATCTAGAATTACAGATTCCAAATTCCATTATAAACAAACCATACACATCCTTCCTCAACCGTCTCAAAGTCTCTTATCCCAACCCTAACCTCATTCTCACCCCATTCTAAATCTATCTCCCATATCCTCCTTTCCTATGAAAAAACTTACCTCATCCTAACTCCAAGATAGAAGAGTCGTTGAGTTTGTTACAATTGTGATGAAAAGTATTTTCCTGGCAAAAATTGTATCTCTAATCGTTTTTTTGCTTTTGATTAGTGAAGAAGACACACCAGAATATACATTAACCAACATGCTACCACCTCTGATATATAGAACCCCATGAGTTACAAGCCACCTCAACAGAACCTAACACAATTAACCACTTTCAACAAAACCACAACTTCAACATCAATGGTTGCGTTCTCTTTCATAACCATGCACATTGACAAAACATTTCCCTAGTCCACCCAGTCTTGCACAATTGTCTCCTCAAACCTTACCATCGACCTGTGCCTCCCCTTTGTTTTCATTATCCGCTAGAGCCTCGCTTTCCTCCCATTTCTAACCCTCTACCCACCCTGTTTTCGACATTTGATAGCAAGACAAATTTTACCCAACACTTAACTCATACTTTGGACACTCCAAAAATCTCTTTCCCAACCTTTTATTTCTCTTTCCTTACCTTTAGAAGTCATGTTGGCCACTCAAACAGTTGAGATTGCATTGTTTCATCCACCTTCTCCCACAAGTTTCCACATATGGAAAACCATTAAATGCCATACCACGCAACCCACCTACCACATGCACATCTTTAAGTGAGAACCCCTTAAAAACCACGACACACCTCTCACCTACCTCATACCTCTTATGAATTGCTTCTAACGTGCCTCTCAAACCACCCAACCAAAAATCCAGTTGAAAAAAAAAAATCAACAACCACATACAACCTACACAATAACGACCAAGTCTTGAGGGCAAGATTGTTTTGAAGGATGGGGAAATTAATAGCGGGCCTAATTCCACAAGGCCCACTAGAAGATTCATTAAACCTAGAAAGCTCTCATATTATATTTTATCCTAATTTGGTTAATTGGACTCTATCATAATATGATCATTTTCTATTATTATAGGGAAATGTGTCATCTTTTAGTGAACCAACCAATGTAAACATGGTCATTATAAGTCCAACCTGCTGAATAAAATGACAGAGAAGAAAGACTTGTTTTTTTTTATTGTTACACTATCTTATCTTTTATTCCCTATTTCGTGTATCAACGAGTCTGAGATTGAATAGGTTCTTATGATAACAAAATTTATGATGAAACAGATAAAGAAAAAGTTAATATACATGTTCTAGATAAACTTATCATGATTATAAGAATATATTAGATAAAGTTATGGGCATAAAAAGGGTCAATCAAGAAATATACTTTATTAGATATATGAACATGACCATCAAACGACTCAAGAATGTGTGCATTATGTAACGTTCCTACTGGAAATTAGTTAATTAAAATAAATAAATAATGATTGAAAATTAATGTCATAATTTTATTAATTCCTAAATGCAGGAAAATTTTAAAAATTATTCATATCGCTTAAAATTAAACAAACGAGTTCATCAATGTATTACAAGTTCCAATAAACCACCAATTTAAAACAAAAACATAATTGAAATCCCTAGTCATGAGTCCCACACTAACCCTCTCTTTGTCACTATGCATCCACAATATAACCTGGAATATCATCTACTCCCATGTGACAAGTCACACGATCATCGCCAAATCCAAACAAAAAGGGTGAGCTCATAATAATTAACATATAAGTTAATAAAATCAATATACACCCAACTATTTTATTCTATTTAGTTCTTGGTCAAGACCTTAATACTCCAAGGCTTTTCAACTTGCAAGTCACACAATTAATTGACCATAGACTTAAGATATATGATGCTTCCACGAACCTGTCCGCTTGTGGTCCTGTCTCTACAAACCTTCCCACTCGTAGTCCAACTCTACGGACCTCCCCGTCCGTAGTCGAACACATGTGATCCACCAGCTACGAATCTCTCCCTTGCAGCATCTCTCAAGTGTGAGCACAAAACATACGAACCTCCCTGCTTGTATCCCCACACGAAAGTATCAAGATATGAACCTCCCCACTCATATCATCACGTGTTCATCACCATCCATGAACCTACTCGCTCATGGCACAACATCAACTGATCCAAGTTTTACATCATAGCACATAAATGCATACAAGAATACCCACTACCTGCAGTGTTATTGCTTGGCGTTGCCTAAGCCCTGCTAGGTGAAAATCCTGCGTAGACCGCCAGGCGGAACGCCATTGTCGCCAGGCGTCAGGCTTCTTCTCGACGCACTGTCTTAGGGTCTATTGCCTGGCAGGTCACTCCTTACCGCTAGGCGCCACGCGTTCTAGGAAATATCCCTGATAACCTATCGCCTAGCGGCCACTCCTGTGCCGCCAGGCGCTATATCAGTAGCACCCCAGCTACTATTTTTAGCACCTAAAACATACCATAATTTAATCCAATTCATCTTAATACCTTGTTACATATCCTCAAATTATTGCCTAACTCCAGACACATAATCACATCTCTTATATTTCAATCTTATATACCCACAACACATGTTTATCCAATTACTTCCAAATTGACACTATAAAAGTAACTTCCCAACAACACCAATTATGGTCACAATTCCAATCGATAAATTCAGTGCCTTTAAGTAACATATAATTATCCCCTCTATTTAGCATTTATATCCATTCTTCCACTTATAGATTAAAAGACACCAATTCCCACATTAAGGCATCTAAATTCTCAACACTTCTTAATCAGTATTCTACATCTTTCCATCTTATCTCCAACAAATTAGACCACCAATCCAGATTCAATACTTCTTACAAAGTCACTTCTAATATAGCACACCATCCTACTTCTCACATTGCCTTAATCATAATGAATTCATGTGCCCTATTCCTTCCAGTTTTATTGCCCTAATTTCTATTCCAATTCACTCCCATAAATCTCTCTCATGACAAGCCAATTCAAGACATAGAAAATGCCTCTGTACCAGTCATCGCCTGACGATAAGCAAGGTGCCGCTAGGCGGTACATCAACACCTGACCAAAACCCCAGGTTTTTGTACCTGCGAGGTACAATATTTTTATCATACAAAGGCATCACATTGATACAGTATAACACGAAAATAAGTACAGATCATATACACATATAAAGGAACTCCCCTAACCTGTTAATCCTTGCTCAATTTGGAAGAACCAAGACTTCTCTTGTGCCACCACTAGTCTAGCCTTGGCCTTCTCCCAATGCACTTGATGTTCTTCTCAATTCCACTCAAAACACCTTCAGACCCCCTTTTTCCACTGTCAATTTCGTTTGTCCTCTGCCCTTTCATGTTTGTCTCTCTTTCTTCACCAAAAACTTTCTAATTAGCCCATTAACTAAGCCTAAATGCTTGTTAATGATAGGGAAAACGAAAATGCCTTTGAATTAGGTGTTAATGACCATTCAAAGACCATTATTGGTTGTTTCCCAGCCCACTAGGCTACCTCCCTTGGCAACTAGGGTTTTCTGCCTTTTCATCTCCATGCCAAAAGAAATTTTGGCAAAAAGAAAATTAAATCCATTCTTAACAAGGTTTGAACCCACAACCATTCAATTACAAAGTCCACAACCAATTCAACCAATTCATGTTTCGTGATAATTCCTATAATTTTAGGATTACATTATCACTAAGCACATTCACAAATAACATTAAAAGAAAACACATATTAAAATAACATACAATTGACATACATAAGACTCGAACCTAAGTCCTCTCACACAATCAAATACTCTCAACCACTTAAGCTAGTACATTTTCATGTCATAATAATTCGCATTAAATGTCATAAAGGCTCCAACTACCCACATTTATTAAATATTTATTTATTTAATTATTTAAATTTCTCGAATCTTACACTTCTCACCTCAGCATCCTCTGGTACACATACTCTACCTCTGAACCTCAACACACCATCACTACCCAAGGCAAACTCTTTTGCTTGATCCAATCCAAGTAACTCTTTCACCTTTTGCAAGTTACTATTTATAGAATGCCTTTATTTGATTAGGCTCAAAAAGTCACTAGATATATTTAGGCCACTACATCTAATGAAATCTAGTTCTAACTCAACTTGTAGTTTCATATCTCTGAACCTCTTAAGCAACTCCAACTCCTTGATCATGAGGTGTGCCACATGTACCGACTTCCTACTCAAAGCATATGCTACCACATTTGCTTTCCTCGGGTGATATAGAAGTTCGAAGTCATAATCCTTCAAGAAATCTATCCACCTTCTCTGCCTCATTTTTAGCTCCTTCTGATCAAATAGGTACTTGAGGCTCTTGTGATCGTTAAACACATGGAATTGTGCACCATAAAGATAGTGCCTCCAGATCTTCAAGGTAAACACCGCTGCTGCCAACTCTAGATCATAAGTGGGGTAATTCTTCTCATGAACTTTAAGCTACCTTGAAGCATACACCATCACCTTCCTTTCTTGCATCAACACACAACCCAATCCCTAATGAGAGGCATCACAATAAACCTCAAAGGGTTTACCAACATTAGAGATAACCAACACCGGAACACTCGTCAACCTTTTCTTAAGCTCTCGAAAGCTTTCCTCACATCTATCAGTCCAAGCAAAAGTTGGTCCTTCCTGGTGAGTTGTGTCAGTGGCACCACTATCTTGAAAAATCCCTCTATGAATCTCATATAGTAGTCAGCTAGACCCACAAAGCTCTTGATCTTCGTTACTGACTTGGGACATTCCCACTTAATCACAACTTCCACCTTAGTTGGATCCACAATAATTCCCTGCGCCAATATCACGTGTTCCAACAACTGCACTTCTTTAATTCAGAACTCACACTTTGACAGCTTGGCATACAACTGCTTCTTCCACAAGATACCAAGCACTATCTTTAGATGCTCTGTGTGCTCCTCATAAGTCCTATAATAGATGAGTATGTCGTTTATAAAGACCAAGACAAACTTATCTAAGTATGGCCTAAATATCCTATTCATATAATCCATGAACAAAGCTGGAGCATTGGTCACACCAAATGGCATAACCACGTACTCATAATGCCCATATCAGGATCTGAAAGCTGTCTTCTAGACATCCTCTGCATTCACTAAGATCTAGTGATACCCTGATCGTAGATCAATCTTGGAAAACACCGACGCCCCATGCAACTGATCCATCAGATCATCTATCCTCAGTATGGGATACTTGTTCTTGATAGTCAGCTTGTTCAACTGCCTGTAACCCACACATAATCTTGAACTACAATCCTTCTTCCCCACCAACAACATAGGTGCTCCCTATAGCGACGCACTAGGTTGGATAAACTATTTCTCCAACAACTCCTATATTTGCTTCTTTAGCTCCACCAAGTCTCCTAGAGCCATACGATAAGGAACTATCGATACTGGACATGCTCCTGGTACTAAATCAATGGAGGACTCTGTTAGTTTTGAAATGGTTGAAAAGCCAAGAAGGGGGGGGTTGAATTGGCTAGTTAAAAATTTAGGCTATCTTTGCAAGCTAAAAACCACCTTTAATTGAATCAAATAGATCACCAAGTTAGGATGCAAACAGTACTGAACTATACACTTTCAATCGATCAAAAACAGAGTTAACAGATTGATTTTACTAAACAGATTCTGATCTGGTATAATCAATCGATTGAAACTGAAAAACAGTTGACTGAAATACTGGGAAAAATGCATAAATGCGAATTTAAATTTTAAACCAGAGACAATGCTCAAGAATGATCAAGATCAGTTCTAAGTGATTATGCAAACATGCTCAATGCTTCAGATGTTATGAAAACATGCAAGAACATGAAAAAGATGATTAAAGCACAAGTTCATGAAACTTTAAAATGAAAATGCAAAAGAGAAAGGTTAGAGAAGAGAGGACACCACGAATTTTTATATTGGTTCACTCAAACCTGAGCTACATTTAGTTTGTCAAGGCAACCTTAGCTTGACTTTGCACTATTTCAAAAGTTTTACAAAGTATCCACCCTTACACTTCCAAAATATGCAAAAGCAACACAAAAGACTCTTGAATCACACAAGAATCACACCAGCATAGCAAGAACCCTCTTGCAGACCTGGAAAACCACTAGGCACACACACAAAGCTTGAGAAAGATCAAACCTCAGTGGTAGCACAACCTAGCCTACCACAAACCACTTTCTCCAAGCTTCAAACCAAGCCAAAAGCTCCAAGAATTGATCCAAGATCAATCTTCAACAGCTGTAACACCTATGATCACGAAGGAGAGAGTTTCCACAAGTTTCTAGAACCAAATCGTGCTCTAAAATGAAAAAACCGAACTCTCTTTCGAAAATCACAACTTTTATAGTCAAACTGTTACAAAATTCAACAGGTTGATTTTCAAATCAATCGGTTGATTTCACTTGACTTAAGTGAAATTAATCGATTAAAAATTAAATCAACTGATTGAATTTGTTGTAGTTTAAGACTACTGCAGCCAACCTTTTAACCTGTTGAAAAACCATTTAATAGATTAAAAGAGACATTTTAACCTGTTGAAAAACCATTCAACAGATCAAAAACACAATAAAGACCAAACTACATCTAATTAATGTTTTAAGGTCTACAACATGAATTACAAGCTATAAATACACTTTCTTAATGATGTAACTACATGGGGAGCACACATTCCAACCTTGATCACCATGGATATCATCAAATCTCGTTTCCTTCATCAATGTAGGCTTCATTCCAATGGTAATGGCTTCAAGATAGTTCAAAAGAGCTTCATTCAATCTTCATCAAATCTTCAAGAAGTAAACCACCTTGGTTTCTCATGTCAACAGAATCCATCTCTCTCTTCGGAGGTATCCCTAATACTTCCTCAAGAAACACATCCTCGAACTCCCACACCATAGTAATCACTATTATTCTTTCATCTTTCTCAACCTCCAAATGAGTAAAGATGATGAAGCATTGCACACCATCCTGGATCTCCTTCATCACACTCTAAGAAGACAACAACTCGGGCTCCTCTGAGTTGGAGAACAATAATTTCTTCTCCTGACAGGCGATGGGAACAAGATTGGCAGATAACCAATCCATTCCCAAGATCACATCCAACCCTTGTAGAGGTAGGCATATCAAGTTAACTTTAAAGATGTGCCTCTCAACCTCCACAAGACATCTTGCACACAAAGATGATGTCCTAACCAAACTTGATGCCGAAGTAGATACCACAAGATCAAACTCCAACCCACATACTGGCAAACCCAACTTTTACACACAAGACTCTAACACAAAGGAGTGTGTCACTCTAGAGTCATACAACATGCACAAACTCTTACCATGTCCTTCATCCATTAGTATGCTAGGTCAGGACTTGTCTTGCCATTAAACTTGGCAGGTTGATGCTTCAGGAAATCTTCCAAGCTCCATTCAAGGGGTGGAGGTGGAGCTTGAGGACTGTAGGCAGGACCACTAACCATGTTCTCCTCCAACTACTAGAGAGCCTCCATATGTTACCTTTGAGTAGCTTCAGAAGCCAACCTTATAACCTCTATCAACTGCATCACTAATTGCTGCTACTCAAGAGATGCCTCCTGGCGCTGCATCGAAGCCTCATGCTGCTGCATAATGGCATTACTTTGTTTGGTTAGGGCTGTAGTCGTAGCCTCAATTGCCCTAGCTAGATCTAGCACATCGCCCTAAGGGGGTAGAGGAGCTATACGAGGAGGTGCCATATCTCTGCTCACATAGGATAAACCATCAGTCTAACTGGAATAAACCAAAAACTTAGCTAAAACATGACCAAGAAAACACAACGAAAGCTAAGAAAGCACAAGCCTACAAACTCTAAGGAACCACGCTCTAACACCATAAAAATGTGACATCCCATGTAATAGATAAATCTAATAAATAAAAAGCCGCATAATCATAATAAAATATAGCCAAGGCAGAAGCATATCAGAATTAACTTTTTACAGTCATCCAAAATATACTGTACACGAAAGCTAAGGCACAAAACACATGCCATAAACAGACTTTAAATACAGATTAGTTTAAATTGGAAATTTGCTCACAAAGCAACAAACTACAAGATAACAATACTTTAAAAGGGGCTCCATCATAAGCAAAATCCAACGAGCCTAACTAAACTACAATATCTCCATGATCACTACGATCACTGCGAGCTCCCACATCTGCTCACACCAAATATTTGGTGATCATTGCAAAAAGGAAAACGCCACAAGAAAACATAACACAAGTGGAGAAAGGGTAAGCTAATCGCAAAAAGAAAAAGAAATACACACACACACACACACTCTCTCTCTCTCTCTCTCTCACACACACACACACACACACACACACACACACACACACACACACACACACACACACACACACATATATATATATATATATATATATATATCACTCAAAAGAATTGCCGAACAACGCACCAATTACACCAAGCTAAGCAATATCAACTAACCCATCACACAAGATGACACTCTAGACTCAATTATCTGGATCTAGACATTGATGTATGATTCTTGGTGGTTTTTGCACTTGTGGTGGCCTCTACTACCTATAGAGTCATTGTCAATGGGTTTCACCTTACCACGCAAGGTTAGTGCATTTAATCATCATAAGAACCCTAGGGCTTCTCTTAAAGACAAGATCTTCTGCCCCTCTCACCACATGACTCATTCCACTCTACATGAGTCTTGAATGAGCACTAGAGTATCAGGATAAACCTCCAATACTGACTTCTTACATTAATGAACACACTACTAATCAAATCAAATAGGATTTCCCTATCAAATCTCCTATATTCTCATACAAGCATTAGAAAACACATTAAAAACCATACCACATATATCTCTCTTGGAACATAACTAATTCTTATATTTTTTATTCAATCCAACTTAACAACACATTATGCAAACAATTTGGGATTTTAGAAACAAAACTACAACTTGTGTAAAACTCCAAAAGTTTTGTATTTATATTCAAATTAAATATGATTGAATCAAGAACCAAATTCAAAAATAACCAACTTAATTGAATAACTATAGAGAAAGTTATGCACCAAACAAGCAACAAAGGTCAATGTTGTCAACAACCAAAACTACAAGGACCTTGCGATAAAAACTGCTCTCACTACAGACCTCCGATTCAAAATCCGACCGGTCAAAGTCAAGAACTATGTGTCTAGGATCAGCTGTTAAAATTTCAGCTCTAACGGTTAACAAAGTAGGAACCTTCATTTTACGAAAAATGTGCAGTGTAAAAAAATGGGTAGTGCCACACTATATAATTTTTGGTTGTGAGATTTTGACTTGCTCCACTGCACAATTTGGTATCTTGCACTTTTATCTTCTCAAACTCATTTCAAAGTGGTTTATAGATGATACCAAATTGAACAATTGCAACAACCAATATCTCTCATTCCAATTGCATTCTAAACAACCTAAAATTCTCTAACCCATAAATACTCAAACATGAAATTCATCCCCATTCAATGCAATCATCAATCAAACAATACTTAGCATATTCCAAAACGAAAATAAGTACAATCCATTTCAAAGAAAAAGAAGGAGTTCTAGCTTCCCTTACTTTGTCAGGTGCTAACCCAAGAACAAGCCCCAAAAGAAGAGCATCACGACATGATTACAACTTACAGAGCTGGAAAACAGACCAAAGGAGGCGAAAACTAAGACTCTAGCAGAAGTTAAAGTGGAACTGAAGTTTTCAAACAGAAAAGAAACGAAAGGGAGGATGAGGTTAGAGTTTTACTTACGCGGAGGATAACGTTTAGTAAGCTTAAGGAAGGATCTTATTGTATCCTACCAGAACTTCTCTTTCAGACTAGAGAGAAAAGAGGTGGACTATTTTTGAAAAGGAGACAAAAATGAGAGTTAGTGGCTGGAAAGGGGATTCTAGAGGTCCCTAGTGGGTTGACCCTGAGCCCTCTAGTAAGACAAGGCCCAAAGCCTTTTTAAATAAGAAAAAAGTGGGTCTTATATTAAGTTGATGAAGAAAAAAAAATCATACAGGAGAAATTTTTTTGTATGGCAGTATAAATAATTTTTATTGTTAATAAATGTATATTATTATTTAATAGTATTATTTTAAAAAAATAAAAATAAAATATATTTTTTTTAAATTTGTTTTATTAAATGATCAAGTAATTATAAATCATAAGAGAATACAATTAAAAATGAAAAAAATAGTATAGAAAATTATTAATACTTTAATGTAAGTTATTCTTTAATAAATTATTAAATGACCAAGTAATTAGAGGTTGTAAAAAGATAAAATTAAGAATGAAAAAAATAGTATAGAACGATCAAAGACGAATCTTAGAACGGGCGAAAGGGAGGATGTCATGACCCTCCCAATTTTTTTTAAAATTATTTTAAATTATTTGTATGTATATTAAAAATTTTCAATTTTTTTTTAAATATTTTAGATTATATGTAGTGTATATTGAGAATATGAAAATTAAATTAGGTATCTTTCTATATCTTTTATAGAGTACAATATTTAATGTTAATAAATAACAAAACATAAAATCAAATACAATAAAAAATAAAATTATTTATTAAGATATTTTTATTTTCTTTTTCATTATATTTTGAATCTCTCATGAATTGTATTCATCTCCTACGATCACATGTTTTCTTTTTGTTTCTAAAGATAATATGGAAGTTAGACACAAATAAATTATTTTTGTTCTCATTTTTCATTTGTTCTTTTTCATTTTTGAGAAAAAAAAAACAACTCTCTCTTGTGTCATTTGATACTTAAATATTAGTTTAATAATTATCATTATATTTTATCTCATGAGCCTTTTGTATATTCATTTTATCTCATGTACTTTTCCATAATCAGTTTTTAATTGTGGCTTGATTATCATA
>Ga0214545_1007153_pt1 | contig 18905 bp, 3 predicted proteins | sample CNSS4metaG_FD_160064 | JGI IMG/M metagenome (GOLD analysis project Ga0214545, IMG submission 160064) | Root nodule microbial communities from cowpea collected in UCLA plant growth center, Los Angeles, California, USA - CNSS4 | ecosystem: Host-associated > Plants > Roots > Nodule | place: USA...
TTTTATATAAAAATATATATATATATATATATATATATATATATATATATATATATATATATATTCCACACAGTACATATTCATTAAGTATTGCAAGAAATATTTAGTACTGAAATGTCTACAGTAAATTCCTTAAATTAAACAATAAATACAACAAAAAATTAAGATATTTATGCATTAAACTATAAAGTTATTTACAACACAATATTAAAAGAAATTTGTTTTGTGAAAAAAAGAAGAAGAAGACTATTAACAGATCTATGAATGTAGCCATAATATATGAAAAGGTGAGACATAAGATATTGAACTTGCATATTTATAATTTATTCCCCACTTGTTAGAAGCAGTATAGTAACTTCAATAAAATTCTATAAGTTGACTTGTAAATTTTAATCTCTATATGTGTATTCTGTCTTAAATAAATTATATTTGGTTAATATAGAATTTATTGAAATTTAATGATATACATAACACTTGCACAACTAAAAAATATATTTTTAGGAAGAAAAAAAAACAGAGTATAGATAAAACTGATATGAAATTCAAACATTATGGTTTAATGAGAATTAGTTATATATATATATATATATATATATATATATTAACAAAAATAAAGAAATCTAATCATCTATCTTTTTATAAAATAGTTATATTAAATGAAAAATATTTATTTTTAAGATTTGTTCTTTGACAGGTCTTTTCAATTTTTAATTTTATATTTCTTTCAGCTAAGGAGTGTTGGGGAGCATAAACAGGTTTTTTAATATATTATTTCTAAAGCATACAAAAATAACAAATTTCAAGTAATATATTATTAGAAAAATGAAAAACTCGATGAATTTTTTCTCTTTATCCATCTCATGTTAATTACACTGAAAATTTAAATTTCTAATATTGATTTTAAAAATGACTAACTTGTATCTTTATATATGTATTATGACTATGATACTTAGAGCTTATAACTCTAGATATTATAATGTTTTGAAATATTATAATATTAAATTTGTATATATATATATATATATATATATATATATATATATATAATATTTGATAACATAAAATAGTTTGATTTGATGAAAGATTATTTTAAAACTATATGATTAATATATATTTATAATTTTTAAAAGTGAAAACATAAAAAAGAATATTGATTTTCTTTTAAGAATTATAGACAAAGTTTGACATGATCAATGCAATGACCTATTATATGAAAAAAAAAAATAGAGAAAGGAAAAAGAGTGTCAGGATAGAACTAAATCTAAAGTTTAGTATGTATGTAAATAAACAGTTGATATATTAATAACAAAGTAAACTAAATTTCATTTTAAAAATTTGAATTAAAATCGTAGTCTCAAATTTACTTTATTAGTACTAATAAATAAAAAGCTATGTAATATATATTTATATTTTTTATAATAAAAAATAAAAAAATTATAATTATAAAAAATAAATATAAGTATTTGTTATAATTTTGTCGTAAATAATTTTTATTTATTTTATAAATAATTATTTTAATTTAAAAAATAATAATTCAGTTTAAAAAAAAAACTGTTAAATTAAAAAAATAAGTAAATTTAAAAAAAAATCACATATAAAATAAAATTAGTAAGATAATTATATTAATTGAAAAACATAATTATTTATTAAAAAGTAAAATTAAAAAATAAATATACACACTCAAAAGTGAACATTTTTAATATAATAATATAAATAAGAAAAGAATTAGTATTTTTCAATTTTGAATAAAACTTAATGCAAAATTTATGTTAATTTATTCGTGGCCTTTTAATAAAAACTAAACTTTTTTTTTGTTGTATTTCGAATCAAAAGATAATGTAATCGAACAAATTAAAACAAATAGGAACAAATAATACAAAACATGGAGCAAAAAGGTATAACTCCACATATAAACTGTTTTTCTGTTATTTTCACATATAAAAATGATGAAAATGAAATGATAAAGCAAGTGGACAAAAATAACAGTTGACTATTAGTGCAGATGAATATAAGTGTAATGAAGCCCAAATTGCTGACCAAGTAACTCCAAATAGGTACCAAATGAGAAGGAAGGAGCTCCAAAATAGGAACAAAATTCCTTAAAGGAGGGAAATGGTCCAATTTAATTAACACCAAACCTTAATTAACATGTTTTACTACATCAATTTGGATTTTATATTGTGCATGGATTATTTATAAGAGTGTCATCCTATCTGCTCCCCAAATTGAAGTTCTAAGTCAACTGTTTCAAGTCATTAAATTTTTTTTCCAAAAATATTTTTAACATTTTTAATAAAAAAATAATGTAACTATCTTGATCTTGTGTTTGGATAAAAAAAAATTGAAATACATTATATTTGAATTATTTATAATTGAATTATCTTCATTTTTAGATAGTTTGTTTGGAGTAATTGAAATATTTTAAATTTCAATTTTCTTGTTTGGATAAAGATAATTATTTTATCTTTTAAGGCAAAATTTTATTTTAAAAATAATTGGATTAACCTTTAGATCAAACAAATTTGGCTCGACCTTTGGTCTAAGTCTGATCGTCTCGATCCTTGGTACAAGCTAACTGGTCTAGATCCTCGGTCATGGTCGACTCTGTTCATCCTCTATCTCAACCTGAATTAACTCGACGTACAATGCTGAAGGTTTAGCTAAGTCGATCTAAGTCAAAGGGTCGAGCAAAGTCGACTAGGGTGGAAGGTCAAACCGAGTAAACTTCGTTAGAAGGATTGGAACTAGTTGAAGGTTGAAAGAGTCAACCTTAACCAAAGGTCGAGATAAGTTGACCTTGGTCGAAAATCAAGACGAGTCGATCATTGAGATGAGTCAGATTGGGATGAAGGTCGATAAAAGTCAGTCAGACCGAAGGTCAAACTGAGTAGGCTCGGGTTAAAGGTTGAGTCTTAGACCGAGAAAAATTGACTCAAGCGAAAGGTCTAATCGAGTCGACCCAACCAAAGGTTGAGATGAGTCGACCTTGACCAAAGTTAGAGAAGAGTCAGAAGGTTGACACAAATTGATCTTGACCGAAGCTCGAGACGAGTCATCTTTGGCCGAAGATCAAGATGAGTCGATCTTGGTTGAAGATCAAAACGAGTCGAAGGTCGAGTCGAGTAGCCAAATCCAAAGGTTAAGTCGACTAGGCTCAGGCTAATGTTTGAGTTGGATGGACTCAAGCTGAAAGTTTTCCCGAGGCACTAGGGTCGAAGGTCGAGCCATGTCAGTCTGTGCTAAAGGTCAAGCATAATCGGCCTAAGTTGAAGGGACGATCTGAGTAGACCCGGGAAAAAGATCTAGTTGAGTCGGCCAGACCAAAACTCAATACGAGTTAACCCTGGCTGAATGTCGAGACAAGTCAATCTTGGTTGAAGTTATGAACGAGTTGACGTTGGTTAAAATTCAAGACTAGTCGGCATAGGCCCAAGGTCAATCTGAGTACACGCACATTAAAGGTCAGACCGAGTGGGCGCATGTTAAAGGTTGTGCCAAGTCATTCAAGCTCGAAGATCGAGCTATGTCAGTTTGCTATGAAGGTCGAGCAAAGTCAACCGGAGCCGAAGGATCGAACAAAGGTTGTGTTGAGTCAGCTTAAACGAAGGTTGGACTAAGTGGCCTGACCTGGAGGTTGAGACAAGTCGGTCATGGCCAAAAGTCAAGACGATTCAATCCTATTGAATTTTGAGGCGATTTGGAAGTAGTTGAATGTCAAGTTTAGTAGGCTCAAGTCAAAGGTTGAGTTGTTTAGGTCTGGGCTGGAAGTAAAGCTAAATCCCTTATGATGACATTACAACTCGGCTGACCTGAATCGAAGGGTTCAACTAAGTCGACTCAGGTAGAATGTCGAGCTGAGTCGGCCAGACAAAAGTTGGAGATGAGTCGCTCTTGGCCATAGATAAAAACAAGTCGCTCTTGGCCTTAGACAAAGACAAGTTTGCTTCGACCGAAGGTTGAGTCCAGTCAGTCTAGGCTTATAGTCGAACCGACCCTACTCGGACTAGATGTTTAGACGATTCGACATGAGCTAAAAGTCGATTTGAGTATACTTTTAGGACATATGGTTTTTTTTTTCACCCTGGCTAGTGAAGAATTCTACAACTTGTAAAATTTTAATTTTATTCTTTTTCGAATGAATTTGAAAATTTAATGTTTTAGTTATTTGAAATGTCTTATTAAAAAAAAAAATAGATGTATAAGTTAAAAGTCTAAAATAAAACGAAATTCATATAATTTTTTATATTAATTATTAAATTAAAGGTGTTTTATTTATTTAAAACGAAAATGAGTACGAAAATAATGACAATTATATATTAATTCTCATATCAATTTAAAAATTAGGTATTACTTAAATTTAATAATTTCAAAAATTTCATCAAAATCAAGACAAATACATAATACTCATGAAAATTCATTTGTTATTCCTACTTTCATATTAAAAATAAAAACTAAAAGTACAAAAAATCGTTTCCTATATAGTTAACGTGAACTCATGTTAACCTCTTATCACCATTATTCTACGTGTTTTTCAAACCTAGCTACCTACTTTATTCAAATCGTATAGATCATAATTACGATAACCAGTTGACACTATTTCTTGAATCGATAAAAAATTAATCTGATAGAATAAATATGTGTATTAATGATATAATTAAAAAAAAAAAGAGGTACATTATCTTTGTATTACAAATTATATTTAATCAAATACTAAGAACTGTTTAAATACATAACTTATATTGACTTCAAAAAGTATGTCTGGTACAAGACGATTTTAATATCTTATAAAATAGTTTTTTTATTATTTAATACCCATTAGTATATATATATATATATTTAAATATTGTGTAAACAATATAAATTGAAATAAATTTCAAACTAAAATAAAAAATCATCACAATATATAGTAGTAGAAGAAAAAATAAATTAAACATTTTCTCCTCGATACTTTAAATAATAAACTTAAATTCATATGACATCAGCATTTAACTACATAAAAACAATTTCACATTAATAGAAAACAATAGAAGCATGTTATATTCTTTTTAGAAAATAAAAAAATTGTAATCATGTATAAAGTTAAATTGTACATTAGAGTTATAAAAAAGAAAAAGAAAGATAATGTGCAAATATAATTAAATTACAATCATCCAAATTAAATATTCATTATTCGAAAATACTAACAATATAGTTCATATATAACTTTTGCATGGTTGAGATTTATAACCTCTATACAAAGATAATGGTCAAATGTAAACATTGCTCTATGACTATAAAATTTGAATATCTTATCTTTACGATCATAGAACAAAGTTATTTTTTATTATTAAGATATATAAAAATGTATGGATAAGTGCGTGTGCGCGTGTGAATATATGATTTATTTAATATATTATATGATGAGATGATATAAATTAATTTTCATATTGAGTGAGTTCCCGAAACGATATATAAACTAATTTTAGTTATAGCATTGAGAAACAAATCTCGCTTAAATGTTATAATTCAACCTCTCTATTACAGTAAAAAAAAAATTGTAAGTATTATTGATATGCAATAAAAGAATATTTCAAAACATATTTTTAAGAAATAAACAATAAAACATCAAATATAAAGAGTTTGTATCGTGTTTAAGAATAAGAAAATCTATAATAAAAACATATATATTTTAGAATTTTGGAGAATACTGTGTATGCATATTTTAAATAAAACAGCTTTTATAAAAATAATACAAAAGTTAGAGTAATTTATTTTGATAAATCGTGACTTGCAAAGGATTTGAAAATATTAAAATAATGAGAATAATATTATGATATATAGTTTAAGTAAAATTGAATTTAATTATTTAGAATTTCAGGTTACGAGGTTTTAAATATTGTAATGTAAAAAATGGAGATGAGATACTTGACAATTTGGTCAACCACAACGAAATTAATTAATATGCAACACATATAGTGATACAATGCATGCAATATTTTATATAAATAAAAATAATATGTAACATAACAGCTGTGATGTAGTAAAACAAAAATACTAACATCCAAATGATAAGTTCCATTCTGACTGGTTCGTAACATTATCTTATCTCTCTTCGTACTAATATCAATTAATTTGTATGCATTATAGATACCTGTTAATGTAGTTGTTATATATGTGAGAAAAAGTGGGGAAAATACTGAGTCGTAAAACATATTCAAAGAAAAACAATAATATAATAATAAGACGGCACTTCAACTAAAAATATTTTTTAGTTATGCATTTATATATTTATATGCACAAATATCCATTCCCTTGTGTTTTCATAATATGATCTTGCTGACCGGTGTTATGAAAAACATTTAATTAAGGATAATTAATATAAATTAAATTCTATAAAAAGGACATGTGATATTAAATAAAATATAATTTAATAATTATTAATGTAATTTTATTTTATTTAAAAGATAAAAATGTTCACAAACATTATATATATGTTTAATATCTTATTTAATATTTATAAATAAAAGTTAAAAACTAATTAAATAATAAAATAATTATATTTTAATGTTGTTAAAAATTAAATATAATTAAACATCAGAAAGTTTAAATTAATATAAAAAAATAGCATTAAACATCTAAAAATTTAACAAAAAAAAAAATAAGACCTTAAAAATTTTAAAGTTTCTCTTTTGTATCAGAAAATTATTGTCTAAAAATTTAAAAAGGTATTTCTGTCTTTATAAATTTGTTATGTGCATATATGCTATTTTAATTAAGGTTTAATTAGTCAGATGATACTCATTCTTGTTCGGATGTGTCAGTTTGGTACCAATCCAACTTTTTAAAAAGTGTCAAATAAGTTCTGACTTTTGAAAAAATGTCTGAATCAAGTCCTTTTCAACCAAAAATTATTAATGACATCAATAGCGGGTACCAACTTACACATCCAAACAAAAATAAATACCATCGACTAATTAAATCTTTAATTAATATACTTAGTTATTTCAGCTTTTAATATATAAAACATTGATACCAAAACACATTAGTTATTCCTTAATCATTATCTTTAGGACACTAATTAGCATTCTCTTTGATTATATATAATATGTTCAAATACTAATAACTCTAGCAAATTCAAATTCAACTTCATAATGCTCAATATATCTCCAACACACATAAATCAAAAACAATTTCATATATGTAAGTTATTTGCTTCCAAATTACATGTAAGAGCAACTCCAATACCTAAAATCTATAGAAATTCTTCAAGCACTCGTAAAGAGTTTTAAAAATTTTATATATAAAATTAACATCTTCACTTACCGAGATTATCGAAAAAATTGACTACTTAGCTGATTCAGACAAATAAAGTATAAAAATTCCACATACAAAGAACAGAGAGAAAAAAAAAATGATAAACCATTATAAAAAAACTAAGATTTTTTACCTTCATAAAGCTCATGATTAGCCTACATTAACCTATATGATTAATAAAAAACATAAACAATCAATAAAAAAATATAAGAAAGAGTGTAGAAGATTTAGAATTAAAAAATAAATAAATTTATAATAAAGAAAGATTTATTTTTTAAATCATCTAAAATCCTTTTTAAAATACTTTTTTTTTTCATTTAACTTAAACTTTATTATCTGAACTTAATGAAATCAGTTCTTTCACGTGTTTTAAAATAATATTTTTACGTACTATTCAAACATATATTTTTACACTTAGTTCTTTGAAAAATTATTCATTGGAAAAAAAAATCCTTTTAAGCTCCAACCTTTTTTGTTTGAAACATGTTAAGGTTAAAATTTACTATGTATTGTAATCTCAATAAGGTACAGATGTAAAGTAAATCTTCAAGGCTTGGAAATTCATAGTATATATATAATTAAAAAACTAAAAGAAGTAGTTTAAAGGGTCTTTGTTTATGTTCATTTCCTTATAATATTAATTAAATAAAATTTATATGTAAATTGTGATTATCTATTAAAGAAAGTTAAAGTGTATGCGAGTATATACATCTATTCACTCATTAATAACATAACACAAAATAGTAGTTGGTGGACAAAATTATCCTTTAAATTATGAGGTATTTTAGTAAATATAAGCATAACTTAATTTATTTAGTTTTATGAAAATGTATAAAATAAATTTATTCATTAAAACCATTGATATTGATTATGAAATGTGGATAAATATCCCATGCTTTAGAAATTAATTTGAAACCAAAGTTGCGAATTGTGAACCACAAGTTTCCCTCCCTCTCAGGTCACTCGTTCAGAAGTAGAAGTAAAAATAAAAAATAAAAAATAAAAAATAAAAAATAAAAAATAAAAATTCTACAATTATATTATACCGCGTTTGGTTTTGGTATCGCTATCTGCATGCCTTCACCTCCCTCGTTTTCATCTAAGGAAGGAATAGAATCTTGGAGTCATTGGCGTCTATAAATACCCCCGCCAAGCTCAACTAAAAACCACCAACACCAAGCCAAACGCCAAAAACGAATCAAAACGCAAACTCATTATTTGGTTGCACTGGCGTTTGGCTTACCCTGGTCTCGACTACAATGCCGAAAATGGGACTCAAAAGCTTATTCCTCTTCAAAACATCACCGTCACCACCTTCCATAAAGCCCTTATCCCACTCGTTAATGGACGAAAACGTTGAAACTGCACGCAATATCATTTCCAAATGGGACCTTATTCCCGCTTCTCACCAAACCTCTTCTCTCAAACCTACAACCGTTCCTCTTTTCAGCAACACGCGCCAGGAAGCCAAACAGTACCTTAAGGCCGTTGCGAGTTTGCAGTCCACTATGCATCACCTCGTCGCACTCGATTCCTCATCCGACAGCCTCATTCAAGCCCAATTCCTGATGCAACTCGCCATGAAGAGGCTCCAAACCGAATTCTATCGGATTTTAGCCGAAAACAAGGACAATCTCGATCCTGAATCCGTCCTTTCCACCGATCTTCGGAGCAGCAGTGTCTCCGAGGACGAAGACAATTTTTCCGAGGACGAGTACCGCTTCGCCGGCGGCTCGGTATCCACCGTCGCCATGGCGGATTTGAAAGCCATTGCGGAGTGTATGGTTTCCGCGGGATACAGCAAAGAGTGCCTCAAGATTTACGTCATAATGCGAAAATCGATCGTGGATGAGGCGCTGTATCATTTAGGAGTGGAGAGGCTGAGTCTTTCTCAGGTTCAGAAGATGGAGTGGGGGGTTCTGGAGTCCAAGATTAAGCGCTGGGTGGGCTCCGTCGAGGTTGCCGTACGAACTCTCTTCCGCGGCGAGAAATCGCTCTGCGAGTACGTCTTCGGTTCGGCGGAGAGGAAGATCGCGGACTCGTGTTTTTCCGCGATTTGCAGAGATGCCGCGGCGACGCTGTTCGGATTTCCGGAAAACGTGGCGAAGTGCAAGAAAACGCCAGAGAAAATGTTCAGGATGCTGGACTTGTACAACGCGATCTCTGAAAACGGACAACAAATCGAGTCCATCTTCTCGTCCCAATCAACCTCCTCCATCATATTACAGGCGCGCGCTTCAAAGGCGAGGCTCGGCGAGGCCATTCGGACGATGTTAATCAACTTTGAATCCGCGATTCACAAGGAATCTTCGAAGATTCCCGTGCCTGGAGGTGAAATCCACCCGCTCACGCGCTACGTCATGAACTACATCGCGTTCCTAGCCGATTACAAGGACGCGCTATCCGAGATAGTTGCCGATTGGTCGGAGAATCCATTGCCGGAGTCTTATTACCGTAGTGGCGATCGCGGGGGAATGAATCGGTCGTCGGAGATAGCGGAACGGATCGCGTGGCTGATATTGGTGCTCCTCTGCAAAATCGAGGGCAAAGCGGAACTGTACAAGGAGGTTGCACTCTCCTACCTGTTTCTCGCGAACAACATACATTACGTCGTCGTAAAAGTGCGAACCACGAACCTAGGGTTAATCCTCGGCGAACATTGGTTCACGAAACACGAAGTGAGGGTGAAAGAGTACGTTTCTAAGTACGAGAGCGTTGGATGGAGCAAGGTTTTCATGACGCCCCCGGAAAATCCCACGGCGGAACAAGCGAGGGCGATTTTCGAGAGTTTCAAGTTCGAACTCCATGAAGCGCGCAGGGCACAATCCTCGTGGGTCGTACCCGACCCGAATCTGCGTGACGAAATAAAAGCATCGATAGCTGCTAAGTTAGAACCAATATACAAAGTGTTTTTTGAGAAATATCAGCTCGGGTCGGATCCCATTTTCGGGTGTTTGCCCGATGATTTGCAAAGAGATCTCTCAGATATTTTATCGGGTTGCGTTTCGTCGTTGCCAACTCCTTCTCCACCGCAACGCTTAAAACACCGGTGATGTTGGAGCATGCACACGGTTGGGCCCCACACATTGCTTTTATTGTTTTTTTGTTAACGGTAAAGGCAAGAATGTGGGTGGAGTAGAATCTTAGATTCGTCTCCGGTGTGCAGAATGTTTATTTTATTTTTATTTACTTTTTCCGATTCAGGAATAAGTTTTAACTCAATAATCCCCCAACCTGTGGGAAGGATAAAGTATATTTTGTAATTTAAAATCTCACAAATTTCAATTTTTTTTTTCAAATGCTAACTTTTTTGGGTCGCATCTCTCTGAAACTTTTGCATCCTAACTAGTTTGACATTTTAACACTTCAATAGTTATTCGTAAGTATTAAGAAAATCAACAAAAACCTAAATTTTGGAACCATGATATGACAGACTACAAGTCTTTAACATTTTATTTCATCTATCCTTGAGAAGTTACATTAATATCAAAACTTCACTCGAAATCTGCATAGCAACATACAAATCATTATATAAAACATTACGCATTCACATATAAGCTGAAAAGGCCTCTATTACCCCTCGAGATACCACTACTAGCATCACCGAAGAATTTACCTTACTCTTAAATATGCCATTTAATCAAATCGAGTGCAGAGTGTACAAAAATAAAAGTGGTTGCTTGCTTGACTTTCTCATGATTTATGATCTCCGTTTATGATCCACACAATATGCAGATTTATGTGGTTGGTTAAAAATACTGGTCCCTTGCACGAGTCTAAATAGGATGGTTGGGGTTCCAAACATGATGTGAGAATATTAAGGTTCTTTTACGATGGTTAAATTTTGATAAGAAATTACGAAACTGACACATCTTGAAAATATACAAACAATAATCAAATTGTGTACGGGTAACGATTTTAGATAGAAGTTGAGTACTCTTAACGAGTTTTACAAGTCAATTCGCCAAGTAGTACATGAGATTTATCCTGTTATTAGTTATGTGTGGACATACAATTTTTACAAGAATGTCGTTTACTCTCAAGACTACATTTCTGTGAAAGTTGTATATCCCACACAAGACTTCAAGTAATAAAAATTTCTTGTGCGCATTGACATATTAACTTATGGAACATTCTAGGGGTTACACAACTTCTAGGTGAAAAATCGTAACCCCTCCATGACTTGCCTACTGTTTCTAATATTTTCAAAGTCCGTCCAATTTCGTAATTTCTTTTGAAAATTTACCCATTGTTGTAAAAAAAATTGAATAATAAGTAATGTTGTTGAAAATCAAGTTCAATATAATTTGGGGACTAATGGCACATAGCAACAAAATACTTTAACATTATCTATTATATTCAAAACGAGGTTCCTTCCCCCTTTTAGAATCATTTATATACATTATACCTCCAAGAGTTATAACCAAACGTCCGAAACTCGAATTGAAATCTCTCAAGTGATCGATCATAAAAATTTCAAAGCAAACACGTAAAATTATGTGTTTGTCCTACCGAATACACTATTGGTGTCGAACAAAATGATCGAGAAGTCAATGAGACAACCGAATTAAGGAGCATAATCCATGAACTATGTTTATAAGAATGATTATGATGTCATTATGCCCTAAAAAAGGTAAAAGCCTATCAAAAACATTATAAATAAAAAAGACGTGTAAGGTAGTTAGAACTATTTTTTATTACCTACATTCATTAAACTGACCGAAAACAAACACTTAAACGTTAGAGTGCCTCTCACAAATATTTTAACCACTTGAGGAACTAAGAAATAAAAGTAGTATTCAACCTAACAAAAATACTTTGAATAGTAATTGAATTATTCCCCTTTACAAATCGTACAAGATTCTGAAAATAGATTTTTGTTAAATAATAAACTTGATGCTAATTTTACCTGTTCCTTCTTTTGTATATTAATTGTTACCTAACGTTATTAACCCCATGTCATGTAAATTATCAAATATTGTGACGAGTTCATCTCTAAATAACCTATTTAATAATATTAATATTTATAAAAATTTGTTTTATATTTTGTATATGTAAATGAGACAAATAAGCTACAATTAAATTAGTTATAAAGTTAAAGTTTCTATAATATCACATACCATAATATTTTGATACAAGCATATTTAATAAATCAATTATATGAGATTTACAATGATATAAATTTATAACTCAAAACAGAGAAGGGAAACCAAATTCCAAATAAGTTATTTATGTTAGACATCAAACTTTAACATTTGAGTTATATTGACATTTCAAAGTTCATTATCTATCATCCTCACATGAAATTTTATTAAAATAAAAAAATATATAAAAATCTCAATAAAATTATGATAAAAATTACACTTATAATTATACTTATTTTAAAAAAATATATATATGAAGATAATAGGTTAAACCACTTATAAAAAAATATATTTGGATCTTGAGATAAGTAGGCCGATATGTCCTCGTCTCTATGTAGACTAAGTATATTTTAAGATATCCCTAACAATAATGAAAGAGGTACACTTAATTTGTTTTAAAATAATTTTACTAAATTTACCTTTTCCAATCTTACTCACAATTAATTCATTTACAAGTTGAACTTCAATTTCAATACAAGATGATAAATCAACAATTAAGATAATATTTAACTAATTTAATTTAAATAAATATATAAATGGTGTGATTATAGTTATTTTATTTATAAAACATGTAGTATACTTGTTTAATTTTATCAACAAAACGACAATATATGTATATTAAACATGCATTTTTTTCATTAAAATCACATGTATTGAGAAATTATTATTAAATTGAATTAAATAAAAAAATTTGATAATAACTCAAACATATTAAAAATATCTTATATATATATATATATATATATATATATATATGCGCGTATGTTAATACAATACATAAATTTAAATATACAATAATTAATTCCTATTATTTTATTTTATTTATTTTTATTTTAATAAATTATTTTTAAATTGACTATACAATTCGATAAATATTTATCTTTATTTATATAATTTACTAGTGTTTATAAGGATCTTATGTTTTGACTACATCAAAACATAAAGTGAATTTGACATAAACAAACAACTACTAATTTACGCCTAGTATTTATATGGTTATTTTTTATCTTTCTTAATTTCTGTTAGTGCATCATTAAGTACAGTAAAACCGTGGTATTTATTAGGAGACAAGATTGAAGATGAAGTTTTAATACTTTTGTTAGAGATTGAAAATATAAACCAATATAAAAATCAAGATTGATTGTTAACCTTCTGCAGTGGTCAATAATAATGGCCACAAAATAAAACGGAACAAGAAGCTGAAGAAATATTAAAAAAAAAAAATCTGAGAACAAAAAAACACAATATTTCTCCCTCGGGACTTTAATTTGTTCCAAATTATGATTTTATATTTTAAAAAATGATTCATCTTGTTTACACATATCTAAAATATGTTTAGTTAACTTTTTCGAAATTTAAAAGTGTTTTTTTAATTTTGGTGTAAGAAATAAAAATGATGATAGAAATTATAAACAAAAACTTCTATTATTTGCTTAAGAACACAATTTACTCCGATGAATATAAATATAGGTATAAATATTCTGACTTTTTATGTTGTGGAGAAGTTTTTCCACAGCTTGGTTAATTGGTTTATAAATTGTGGAAAGTTGCTATCCAAATTTAATAAGAAAATAGGGGTACCTAACATTTCTTTTTTTGTTTGCAGTTGGAGGGATTAGTTTAAATTAAAGTAATTAAATAAACATATTAAATTAAAATAAATTATGTCACTTCATATAGTTTAATGATTATTAATTTGATTTGACTCCAATTGTGTGATTTAATTTACACACCGGAAGTTTCCTACTTTATTTATCTATAATTGTATAGTTATAACTACATATCTCTATATCCATGGTTATTATTTTTATTTTACTTTTTATAAAATAATATTTTTTTAAAAAAATTAACAGAAGTTATTTTTATATATTTTTAATAATATTTTTTAAAATAAAGTTTTTTATCACTTTTTATTTTACTCATAATAAATATATATTTTTTATTTTACGCTAATATAATTAAAAAAACATTAACTTTTTAACAAAATTGGATAATTTTTAATTTTGTTCTCCCATGATTTTTTTTTTAATTCTAGATTTTCAAAATCCGTAATTCATATTTTAAATGAATAAAGTTTTATATAATTTTAAATGGATAAGTCTGGTCTATGTTTTAATTGAACCGAAAAAAAAAAAGAAAAAAAAAAAGCAAAGCACATGAAAAATTAAAAATCGAACACCAATTTTTGAATTTTTAAAATCTCGGATTAGTAGTTAATTGGAGATCAGAATTTTCAATTATATAATAGTTCAATCAAATTTTTCTTTCAAAATATTGTCACATGTTATTTTTGTTTAGATATTTGATTTTCTATAAATTTTAAAAACAAATTTTCAATAATTTATTTTTGTAAGTTTTAAAGTTTTGCCCTAACCTTATTTATTTCAAATAGACGGAATTAAAAAAAAAAAACTAAAAAAGTCACACACATCACTATTAATATTTTATAAATATGGAATGCGGATGAATTTACTTTTTTTTCTGATTAAATATATTTTTTATCTCTTAACTTTTAGTAAATTTTGGAATTAGTTCATTCAAAATTTTGGACAAATTTAGTTTTTTATCATTCGAAATACGTGAATTTAGTAATTTTAATCAAATTTTGTTAGGTTTATTTGATGTTTCCTACACAATTCAGGATTGTATTTGAGTTGTTTATACTATTTGATACATTTTTTGCTTAAATGGTAAGTCAAATACTATTATGAAACATGCTTGAAATGTTAAATAAATTTAACAAAATTTGATTAAGAGGATTAAATCCACCTATTTCGAGGGAAGAAAAACTAAATTGGTCCAAAGTTTTAAAATGAACTAATTCAAAAATTCACCAAAAATTAAAGAAAAAAAACATATTTAACAGTTTTTTCCCAATAAAACCGTAATGATTTTTAAACACCAAAAATTCTATACGAGTTTGTAAAAACATGAGTTTTAAAAATCTTGTCTACTTTACTATTTAATCAAAGGATGGTTTCATAAATGTATCATCATCATGTGGTCTTGTGTTAAAACCATGGTAATCAGATTAGTATAACAATCATGAATAAATATGATAAGCTAGTAAATATAAAAAAATAATAATAATGGATTCAACATCATCGCTAACAAAACCTAAAAGTAAGTCTCTACATTCAGTCTAAACATTGCTCCCATTAAAAAAATGTCACCCAGATACAAATTAAGTTATCAATTAAAAATCTGGATTCAAACCTCAAACAAATCTAGATTAAAAATCCAAATGCAAATTTTCAATAAAATGAACAATAACAAATTCTCTCCTTCTAAGTAACTTGGAAAATAATAGATACACAATGAGATGGAGAAAAAAAATTGGCTGTTTGAAGGAGAAGGAAAAAAATGAAAGATTATTTAAATATTGAAACAAATTTCTCTCTTTTGAGAAGTCAAATAAAGAATTTATTTGATATTACTATTGGCACTACCCCGGCCTCTAAGTCCAACCATTTATTTTTCTTTGAGTTATAAATGTGTTTTAGTTTAAATAAAGACCTAATCTCTTTATACTATTATCACCACCAATCCACTATTTTCACTCCTGTCGCAAATAAAAGTTAATTATCACACCCCACCAAAATATAAAACTAACTTGTATATACTCATTCCATTAAATATAACATTTTCCTTTTATATTTTATATTATAACTTAAATTTAATTTATTAAATTTAATAATAAATCTCATAATCGAAATCTCCCTGACATAATAAATAAAAAATATTAATTTAAAAGAAAAAATTTATAATCATCCTAATTCATTCTGAAAAATTAGAAAAAACCGTAAAATAAGATATGATATGTAAAAATTGGATTTTACATAGACGTTACATTTAATTCAGTCTACGAAATTGATGTAGTTTTCATTGATAAATTAGACTTATATAATTACTTTTAAAATACTATTTTGAAAAATAATTTAATTGTTAAAAGGTAGTGGTTCTGTTGTTTTCTCTTTAATAATAGCATATAGTTTAAATTCTTTATATTTTATATTTCTACTAACTTCACCTTCTTTATGTTTTTTTGCACCGTTTTATAATTGGGCTACATAGTCGGCCCAAACACAAAAATAACCTTAGGGACTGTGCCGGCACATATGTAAATTCTCTTCCTCTTCTTTCGCAACAATTAGGTTTCTGCTCTGCTGCTACAATCAATGGTATCGTCTTTTTTTCTTTATTCTGTGTTGACCTAATACGAATCTGCTTCTGATGGTGTTTGGATTTTGCATAAGTGCAGGGGAAGGGAACAGGGAGTTTCGGTAAGAGGAGGAACAAGACCCACACCCTCTGTGTCAGATGCGGCCGTCGCAGCTTCCACCTCCAGAAGAGTCGTTGTGCTGCGTGTGCTTTCCCAGCAGCGCGCACTAGAAAATGTAACTCTTTTACTTTCTAAATTTAGGGTTTGTGTTAAGGATTCTGTCTTGATTGTTCTATGGTTTCAGATAACTGGAGTGTGAAGGCCATTAGGAGAAAGACCACTGGAACCGGAAGAATGAGGTACCTGCGTCACGTGCCTCGCCGATTCAAGAGCGGCTTCAGAGAGGGTATAATCGGTTAATTATTTGAGTGTTTAAATTTGGGAATTGGTTTAGGGTTTTGGCTAACGTGGTGATTTTGAATCAGGTACCGAGGCTGCACCCAGGAAGAGAGGAGCGGCTACCACTGTCTAAGCTTTGGAAGGTAGCAATTTTATTTTTCTGGATCATTCAATTGTTGGAGTTAATCCTTACCTTGTGGAACAATTTTTCTTTCTGTCGTTTTGATCTCATTTGATATATATGGATTTGTATTTCAACTTGAGGATGGTATGGAGTTTTGGTTTGATAGTGTTTTTACGTCTATTTTTTAGTTTTCAACTAAGGCCTTATTTTTGGTGTTTTGTGGTTGTTGGCAATGAATTAGAATTTACTAGTTTATGGTAATTGTGCTAATATGGTAGTTTGGATTGTGGCCTTGGCTTATATTTTGCTACATTAGGAGAATTTGAGATTAGAATATGTCACTATTTGATGATTTATCAAAAGGTTATTGGTTTGTGATTATGTAATTTTAAATGGCTTTCCATCCAAGAAGCTAGAATATTTCAACAAGGAAGAAAACTAAGACATCTCACTGTATGTGGAGGGGGAGATAAGAAAATTACAAATGTAAAAAATTCTTCACAATCATGTCTCACCTGATAATGTTCCCTTGATAGAAGAATTTGAGAATATGCTAGTTTGCGATAGATAACATGTAATGGTAAGAGATAGTCAAATATTGGATAGTTTTTGTTTTTGCTAATCAATTTCTCTCAGATAAAGTTATACAAATATTGAAGAATTTACTGTTGAATCCCTAGTTGTTCGACACAATTCAGGAAATTGCATTATGAGAAATTATTTTTGGGTTACTTGTCTAATTATGGCATTACTTGTCTAAACAATTACACAACCATCATGATTTTATTTTTATATTCGTCTCTCGCATTTTCTTGAAATATTTGTAATGTCATTATTTTAGTATTCATTTTTTACCGGTCTCCTCCCTTTAAAGTTGTATTAGTTTTACATAATTTCTTGGAACTAGATGATAGAAGTTCAAAGATGGGATTACTCTATGGCTTTTCTGTTTTGCTTCTTAAATATCGGACAACAATAGGGCCACACTAGGGATTTTACTATCATAGCCAAAGGAGAGGCCAAATAGGTTTTTTATTCTAATGTTGGGATGATGTTTTCAATTTCGTTTTCCAATTTTCAATTTTTTCACTTTGGTCTCATTTTAAAAATTCATTTTGACAGTGTTGTAATAGCCGAGAATCTTGTGCATACCAGCATCTCTTGTGTTACAAATAAATAAAATAATTATGAAATTTGAATTTATCCCCTTGGCTTTTTAAGGTCAAGTGCCCAAAACCTGTGTATGTTTCTCCCTACACCCATATTAAACCCATTTTGCCTTTTTCAAATTGTAGAATCCGTAAGTAAAAAAAAAAACTTCCGATTTTGTGAAGTCCAGATGCAATTTTCTTTTTGCTTAAAAGAAATTTTTGAAGTGTACAATCTAGAAGCCAAAAGGTATCCAATACAAAAGAAAAATTAACTTCCGAAATGTTTAATTCGTATGTTATTTTTTTCTTAATCTTTTATGGCTTTTGAATTGCATCAATTCAATATTTACTTTTTCTTTGAGATAAACCAATTCGAAAGCCAATTTATTTTTTCGAAAAAACTATTTGCATGTTTTATATACTCTAGAAGCCATTTTCGAAAGTTATTTTTCACTTTCAATAAAAAAACTTAAAAGGAAATTATGGGATATCTTTTTATATGGGGCTGCAGAATGAAACAAAAAGTGCCACATATATATATATATATATATATATATATATATATATATATGTTAAAATATATTTTTTTTCTCTTTTTTTGTATTTTTTTTTTATATAATATATTTTTTTTT
>Ga0214545_1007157_pt1 | contig 18899 bp, 10 predicted proteins | sample CNSS4metaG_FD_160064 | JGI IMG/M metagenome (GOLD analysis project Ga0214545, IMG submission 160064) | Root nodule microbial communities from cowpea collected in UCLA plant growth center, Los Angeles, California, USA - CNSS4 | ecosystem: Host-associated > Plants > Roots > Nodule | place: USA...
ACTAAATTGAGACAAATTAAAATAAAGGGACCAAATTGAGACTAAGAAAATGACACGTGGCGTAATACTGACACGTGTCACTGTCACTGCCACGTGGCACGATGATAGCTTGACACGTGGCAATTTTTAATTTTTTTTAAAAAAATTCAAAAAAAAAATTCAAAAAAAAAATTCAAAAAGAAAGTAATAAAAAAATTCAAAAAATCGAAGAACTGACACGTGGCACTCCCTCTAATGACGTCAACGTTGACTTAACGGCAAGGACAAACATGAGACGTTTCAACAAAAAAAGAGACCATTTTGAGACTTTTAAACATTTGGGTACTATTTTGAGATTTTGACTCCAAAATGGGGACCAAAGGCATAATTAAACCTTTTTTTTTCAATAATGTAGAGATGCCGTTAGTAATTATAAGACTGCAAGAAGTAATAGCCTAACCACGTTGCCGAAATTGCAAGGCAAAACCGCCACAAGGACAATGAAGAAGATAAAATAAATATTTAAATTGGTTTTTACATAGATGCCCTAAGTCAAACATGTAAGAACAATATTTATGTTGGATCACGATATACCTTCTATAGTAGTAGCCTTTTACGGCGGACACATGGCATTAAATGTAATTTTTTTTAAATATTACTACATAAATTTAGCATAAAGTTTTCCTTGAACTAACACAAACTCAATGTGTGAAAGAGACATTTTCCACAAGTGATCGAAAAAAATAAAAGTTTCGTAAACTAAAAATAAAAGTAGAAAATAAAATATAAAATAAAATATAAAAGGTGTATAATATAAATACCAAAATGTGTGTTTCTTCATATTAAATTATCTTTACAATGATGTACGCAAAGTAATCCACGTGCTCGGATGGCAAAACCAAGGAGCTTTTGCTAACTCATCGGAAGAGTGGTAGATGAAATGCTTCATTCCCATGTTATCACGTGATAAAGTAGTTTTGCTTCCTTTCTACATTTAATAAATAATTCTTCGTAGAAGAGTAAAAGGTTGGTCAACTTTTTCTCATCTCTTTTGATTTTTCTGTTCACCAGACATAAACGTGGTTGTGATTTCAACAATTATTTTTTATATAAATTTGCATTTTCTCTTAGGAAAGTAATATATCTCAAGCTTACATACCCAATGAGATCCCAAAAAACTTCTGTATTTTTAGAAATATAATTTTATATAATAATTTAAATATTTTAAGTCTTTGTAGATATTATTTTTAGGTTTTAGTGATCATAAGATTATTTTCACATTTTTGTATCATTGGCACTATATTTTAGCTTTTTCTGGTCTTTATCATTACATGTCATTAGATTAACATTGAAAATAGAAAATATTAATTGAGATCATGCAAGTAATAAAAAAACATTTTAAATTGTGATACCATATGGTTTAGGAGAATAATTCAATTAATATGTTGGTTTTTTTTTTGGGATAATTACATATATTTTATTCTAATTTTATTTTAATTTTTACTATATTACGAACTATAAAAGAAAAATTTAGTAATTAAATTTCATTTTATAAATCATAACACTGGAACACAATTTCCTTTTTCTTCTCTCATTTCTCTCTAGAAATTACGTGTGGTTGTTTTGTGGCTAAAGATCTTAAGACATCATAGAAGTTTTAGTGGTAGAGGTAATCTTTTGAACCAATTAGAAGTTAAAATTGAGTAAGCTCATCTTTAACCATTCCTTTTGAGTTAGTTTGTTCACTAGTACAAAAATTACTTTTTATATCAGTTGTTTAGAGTATATTACATCAATTTTAGCCCAGATCTAGAAACTACCGATCTAATAAGTTTGATCGGTTACAACCGATCTAATATATAACATTGAAGTGAAAAAAAAAATCTCCATTCATCTCCTTCACGCAATATCTTCTAGCCTTTTGCCATCCTCCATTCTTCCTCTTCCATTCATTTAGAGAGCACAACAAAGAAAAAAAAAAGAAAAGAAAGAGAAAGCACACACATGAAATCAGGAGAACATATTCTATTGAGCAATAATATCATAAAGTTCCAAACACTTAGATAGCACAAATGGTTTTCAAAGAATGAAAAATTCTTACACACCTTCTTACCATTAGAAACTTAATCCCTAAGGTTAGGGGAAGAAGAAACCAAAGACCCACCTTCCTAACATTAGTGGTGACTACCAGAACAAAAGAACCACCTTCCTATAAGGGGCATAAAAAATGACGCAAGCGAAGGCGCTGGTGGCGACATGAACGTCAACGCGAGCGAGACAAAAGTGAGCAGCGAAACCCTATCGATGTTCGAGTGCGACAATGGTCAAAATTAGCATGGGTGGGTTCTATAGTGCGATAAGGATATTGGTAGTGAAGAGAGAAGATAAAGCATAATGTGGGAAGATAGAAGAGAGAGAAAATGAAGAGAGTAGATTGGTGATGGTTATGGGTTCTCTCTAAGAGAGAAGATGAAGCTCAATGTGGGAATAAAAAAAGGATAAGATATTAAATCCATTCTTTCTATTACTGATCTAATAAGTGGATATTAGATAAGTTCCTTCTATAACCTATCTAATAGACATCCTAATATTTACAAAACTGCCATCGCGTTTTTAATTACATCGTTTTCTATGCAACCGGTCTAGTATCTTGTAACATGCTCTTTATGAAACACGATGTCAAATGTTGTATGATGCCAATGTGGATTCCAAGTCCACCTAATTAGCTTGTAGTATGTATGGTCAATCTTTAGATCAAATGGGTATAAATCTCTTAGATTTATTCTAGTGAAACACCATGTTGACAATTATGCATGGAAAGAGAAATGCATGTTAGACACTTATATCATGTGAGTATGAAATAATGCTTAGACACATGGATCGTATATGACTGAAAACTAAAATAAAATAATAAGAACTTTTTTATGATACTGGAGTTAACAACACAAATAAAAAGATTGAATTTAACAAAAATAAATGAAAAAAAGAAAAAAAAATGCAGACAAAATAAATAAAATTGGATGATGAAAGTAAATTTAATTCCCTAGCAATGGTGCCAAATTTGATCAATGTCATTCTCACAATCAAATTATAGAGTAGATGTCTAATGTAGGAGTTCACCTTCAGTTTGAAGTTCAGAAACATATACTTCATACTAAGTAAATAAAAATTAAGTATAGATATGGTTGGTCAACCCAAAATTAGCCTAATGAATTCAATTTCAATCTCAGTATTCTAGATTCTAAAAGAATCTATAGAAGAAAAAAAAAACAAAGAAAATAGTAAAGGAGGGGTTTGTCCATATGGATAAGGCTTAAAAGAGTGAGAATAAAATATTTAATAAACAGGTTGATTCTATAGTTTATTCATAATTGAATTCTTCATCAGTTACCATATAATTATCATTCATTCGCATTCTAATTAGAATAAGATTAATTAAACAAGCATTAATCAATTCAGTGAGTATCTCTCAAATTAAAGACCAAATTGAATCATGAATAATTATTGAAATATGATCCCAAGAGTAGAAATTAAAACTTTAAAATAGCATATTATATAAGCATAATCTGATTAATTCAATAAGTATATATCCTTTGTGTCTCTAAGTGTCTACGTTTAAAATTTTGTATTCTTTTACATCTTGTATTAAGAAACAAGAGATTGTTAGAATTAAGTAAGTTAACATGAATTTCAATAAAAGATAAAACTGAAATTAATAAAAAGTGTTCAAAAAAATTTCAATAGCATAAATCAGAATTAAAAAATCATACACTATATAAGCACATTTTGTTACAAAACTATATGATAAAACCCGTATAGTATAGAAGCTCAAAATTCACTATGAACTCACTATAGATAATCAACCTAGAAAGGTTTAACCTTCCATGCATAAGACAAGAGAAAGAATTAGGATTTAGGGTTTAGGGTTTAGGGTTTACTGTGTGACTAAATGTCAAGTAGAAAGGCTTGAGTGGTGAGTGGTGATGGACCTCATTCTCTTTAGTCCTAAACTCTTTGTGTATCCCTTGGAGAATAATCTTTACAACTCTAAATGTCAAACATATATCTTTATCTTCGTCATTCTCTCTCTCTCTCTCTCTCTCTCTCTTTCTCTCTCGCTCTTTATTTTATTTATGTAAGGTAACTAAATGACGTTTCTTTAACTTTTGGACATACTTCTTTTTCTTCTTGTTTGAATAAACTCACTTCTCTCTCAACTATGTCACTACAAGAAAGTGCCTAATTAGTAACTAATTGTAGTAACCAAAAGTTGTTAGTCACTATAGTAATCAATTTATATGCCAATTTACAAAATAAAAAATGATTGGTTACTAAAATAGTCACTATTATAAATAAAAAATTATAACTGGTCACTAAATCAGTCACTAATTAATTAGAGAGTAATTTAGAAACTAACTCATTTTGGTAGCCAAAACCTAGGTAACTAAATTTTAGTGACCAATTTTCTTTGGTAGCCAAAACCACGGTAGCTAGAAACAATTTAGAGACCAATTATAATTTTTCATTCATAATAATGATTATTTTAGTAACTAATAATTTTTTATTTTGTAAAATGGTGACTAAATTGGTCACTATAGTGACTAATAACTTTTGGTCACTAAATTTGGTTACTAATAAGATATTTTATTGTAATGTGTCCTTAGTATGGTCTTATATGTTGAGGATTGACAACATTAGTAACATCAACCATCATTATTCGCTTGACAAATGCGACTTGATCATGGAAAGAGTCTGCACCACTTTCATTACTTTCTCTTAAATTTCAATCTTCCTTGTAATTAATGAAATGGCTTGTTTACCCAAGAAGGGGGGCGGGGTGAATTAGATTTATACAACTTTTTGAAACTTAAAATCCCTTTCACTAAATCAAACTGGCCGTGAAATTAGAAAACAAATGTTGTAGGATAATGCACTTTTAATCGGTTAAAATAAAAAATAACATGTTAATTTGTTCATACACTAGGATTCAACAAATTAAAGTATGAATTCATACGAATAATATTATGGGAAATTATGTAAAAATGCGAAATGCACGAAACTCACTTAAAGAACATGCTTTCTCAATCAAGATACGTTCCAATCAATATATTCAACTTGGTTACACTACCAAGTAACATGAAACACATGCACACTTAACAAAGATTGGTTTAAATAATTTTCTTGAGATTTAGATGATGCACAAGATAGTGAAAAGGAGATCACACAAACAATTTTATATTGGTTCACCCAATAACTGAGCAACATCAAGTTTATCAAGACAACCTAAGCCTAATCATGCAGTAAATCAAAATTTTTGCACAATCCCTCCAAGATTATACTTTTGATCAAAGCAAAAAATACCAGGATTCTTGAATCCTACAAGAATCTTATCCCTAACATTGTATAAATCCACTTACAGACCTGAAAACACACTAGGAGCAATACAAAAGCACAAGAACAAAAAAACCTGATGGAGGCTCTCCCTAGCCAACCAAGTGTTCTTCAAGCTTCAACCAAGCCAAAATGCTTCCAAGATCAACCAAGATCTTCAATCTACAGCTACAATTGTGTGATTCAAAGAGAGAGAGAGTTTCCCAAATACATGTCACTATTTTTCGCGCTTAGAAATCCATTTACAGACCTGAAAACACACTAGGAGCTATACAAAAGCACAAGAACAAAAAAACCTGATGGAGGCTCTCCCTAGCCAACCAAGTGTTCTTCAAGCTTCAACGAAGCCAAAAATGCTTCCAAGATAAACCAAGATCTTCAATCTACAGCTACAATTATGTGATTCAAAGAGAGAGAGTTTCCCAAATACGTGTCACTATTTTTCGCGCTCAGAAATCTCAATTCATACCTCATCTATCTGAAAATCAGCTTATATAGCTTGGTCATTAGTGAATTCAATAGGTTGATTTGTCCGTACAATTTGTTAATTTCACTTGACTTAAGTGAAGTTAGTCGATTAAACAAAAATTTAATTGATTGAATACATTCATACCAAAACTATATGCATCAAGCCTTTAACCTATTAAAAACCATTTTAACAAATTTAAAAGGACACACCTAAGACAAAACGACATCTAACCTATGTCATATACGAATATAATACAACATTCAAACTTCTTGATCTTCTCGTCATTTCCAGATTTAGTAACTCTCTAGCTTGAACATCAATTCATCTTCATTAACCTCATATGATCTCATGCACTTGCTTCATCAAATCCATGCACCAAAGTCACTTGTGCTAACCTTCAGTTCTCAATAGCTTCACGTATAACATTCCTTAAATGTGTACAATTGTTGGTAAAATGACCAAACATATTATGGTATTTGCAATATTTCTTACTGTTCTGTTTTATCATTTGATGGGAGTTCATAATTGTCACTTAATTTTATATTTGCTCATCTTTTAGTAGAATGTCTAAGATTTCATTGGATTTGTGACATGGAAATTGTATATTTGATTTGCTAATTCAACTTTAGTTTATTGAAAGGACATTAACTTATAAACATTCAAATTTTTTATTCTTTGTATAATATGTCTTCCACTAAATTCATATTCAAATTGTTATTGCATATATAAGAAGAAATTTTTTCTTTTCATGTGCATTTTTCAAATGATCCGGTTGTTGTTTTCAAATATCTAACGTAGTATTCAAAATACTTGTATTTGAATTGTCATTCTCAAGATTTCGACTATAATTGTGTAACAAATTTCAACAACCATTATATATTGATCCGAGATTAATATTAAACCTAGCATTTGAGATCCTTGACAAGGTGGCATCCCCATGGGTATCTTTGACTTGAAGTCCTTTCTTCAAGTATCGAGATTACAGAGATTGATTGTATTAGTTCCACCCGAGTCATTATTGCATAAATAACATATGTCAAAATTGGTTGGTTTGCAACTTGAATAACCACTATTGACACAAGATTTGATGATTGAGATTCACATATTTTTATGTGTTTGTATGTACACACATATATTTTATGCATGTATGCATATTTTTAAATAATTCATTCAACACTAATCATGATACTAGTGACATTTCACTATTGTAGGTGAAATACAAAAATATTATATTAAGGGTTCTCCAAATTTTCAGTATAGAATACAACTTAGATTGATTATCAGATAACATATTAATTGTATTGAATATCAAAACTAAATTATAATTCTAATTAAAATCTAAATAAACTTTAATACAATCCAAATACAAACAAAAATTATAAAAATACAAATTATCTATGTGTTGGCTAAAAACGATAACCTAACATGACTCAAATGCAAAGTCTAAGTTAACAAAAAACACTTTGTAATCCTTTATTTGCGGATTGGTTAACCAACTCGGTTCACCTCGGGTTCAACCCGGGTGAGTCAGGTTTTAGGTGGGCTGGATCAAAAATCAACCCTATTGAAATTTGTAAAATAAATTTTAACCCAACCCAGTCTGAACCCGTGGTGAATCGAGTTGACTCGCGGATTCCAACCCATTTTGACACCTTAATTATTCTCTAAAAATTCACGTCAACTTTGTACAATTAACCAATTTAATCAATCAACTAAACCAATTATACAAATTAAATCTCAAAAAATTCAATTCTTATTTAGTTATCAAATCAGGATTAAATCGATTCATTATTTGAATTTTAAAATCATAAACACAAATTGATATCATAAAAAGAAAGACTAAAATTAGATATGAGCAGAACAAATTCAAAACGAAGATGATCCGTGCAAAAAATTATACATGTTATTTGGTCTTGATTTCATGAATTAATCCTGAAATCTTTAATTTTTCATTATTCAATGTAAAAAACATGAAAAGACAAATAGAAAAGGGGGAAAACTAAACTCCTAAAAACTATGCAATTGATTTCTATCTCTTGTGTTGAGCATAATAAACCCTTAAAATAAACTCTAAACCTAAACCTTAATCATACAATTTCTGAAGATAATGGACTTAATTATGTCTAATAGCTAATTAAAAATGTGTAAATTCATAATGTCTATTTACAATAAATTTGTCTGAACTTAAAAAAAAATATAAAAAATAATAGAGGAATCCAAATTTAGTAATCTACATGTTCATTTTATAGTCCCATGAATATATATTCCAATGTAATTGAAATCAGTAAAAAAATTATGTCTAAAAAAAGTTATGATTGAAATAGTGAATAAAGATCAAATAAACCTAAACCTTAATCATACAATTTCTGAAGAATAATGGACTTAACTATGTCTAATATGTGTAAATTCATAATGTCTATTTACAATAAATTTGTCTGAACTTAAAAAAATATATAAAAAACAATAGTGGAATCCAAATTTAGTAATCTACATGTTCATTTTATAGTCCCATGAATATATATTCCAATGTAATTGAAATCAGTAAAAAAATTATGTCTAAAAAAAGTTATGATTGAAATAGTGAATAAGATCAAAATAAGTTAAACATACAAAATTAAATTATTTATTATTAATAAATCTAATTTATTGCTAATGAACGAAAATATACTTGAAAATTGAAAATAAGATAAACAGCATAATCATTGTGTACTAAAACTATTAATGTATAAAAGTATCCATTACCTATTATCTATTATTTTCATTAAACATGTTCCACCGATGCCAATTTCTGTGTGATGAAAATACTTATTCTTCAACAATAAATTACAGGAAATGGAGTTTAAACTCATGATTAATCATACATTTTTTAAATGATGATTTTTAGAAAGTAATAGATAATTAAAGTGAAACAAATAATAACTAGTTCTATATTAATAAATATATATCATTAGATTTTCCAGTAATTTAATAAATGTGGAATTCATTTTAACATCTTTATGTACAAAACAAAGGAACTTTTGTGGACAAATATGTTGTAATTAGGCCGGTGTGTATTATATAAGTGATTTATAAATGTATATAGGTTTACAAGATGGCTATTATATCCTATTTATAATTTAAAATATGATAATTTGCATTTTGAAGAAATAAAAATTCCATCAACCTATACGTTTCATGTCTAAAAGTTAATAATTGAAACTTGTGTCATGAAACTTTGAAGAGATTTGTCATGTTTATACAGGTTTCTCGACTCTGATCTTTTCAATCACTACTTCATCATCAATCTGTATATTTTGATATCCCTTTAGTTTACCTCGAGGTAGTTAGATTTTCTTGATTACCTTAAGATAGTGATGTCTTCTCGAGTATATATATTTCTAAATAAGCTTTGTTAACTTATTGTAAGGTCAACTATTTTTTTTCAGATGTATAACATTATTTGGACCTTTTTCCAATCCCACACTTTCTTTTATACGCTCTACCCAAAACTTATACATATACAGTGACAAATCTTCACCAACATTTTTGGGAGGTTAAAATAATACGTTCAAAATTTATACATTTAATTATTGTCGCTAATATAATAAAAATAAATACATAATTTAGTATAACGATAACTAAAGAAGAAATAAGACTAAAAATGAATATCTGGAAGAGTTGAATTTGTCCTGTTTTCATCTTCACGGCTAGCTTCCCTTTTATCACTTTTAAAAAATGAATATATTCTTCTATTCTTCATCAATATAACTATTTAAAAAAAAGACTAAAAAATAATTTATCATAATCTAATAAAAAATTGAGAGACGTAAATACCAAAAGAAAATTCGAGGATAATCAAACCACACTTAAAATCCAGTTATAAAAAAACACATTACAATATTTTTTCTTCTATGTTCATAAAATAAAAAATTAATATACAAGAAGGTCATTAAATAAATTATTAAACTAATATTTCACTATCAAGTGAGACAAGAGAGAATTACCTTCTTTATTTATTCGAAAATGGAAGACAACAACTGATATATGAGAGCGAAAATAATAAATATTTTTCTCTTCAGAAACAAAAGAAAATAGGTGAGAATGGAAGATGAGAACAATTTGTGAGAAACTTAAGTCATATAATGGAACCACAATTAAAATCCGGTTATAAAAATACACACAGTACAATATCTCAGATGTATGATGATTGACATCGATTCTATCATCAGACTTAAGAGCCAAACATTGACGCCCATCGTGGAGCCATTAACGGAACCATCGATCCCTTAAGCTCCCTATTGGGATGATCCACTCATTAACCTTAGACCTCGACTGGGGGCCTTATGTTCCTACCTCACCCAATAGTCACATATCACTTAAAAATCGAGGTTTAAAGCAATTTAAATACCTATTCTTTCTTCAACCCTCCAAGATGCCTTTTAAGGACAACACCATGATGGAGCATACGCTCCAAACCAGACAATACCTCTGATGTATAGTGATTGACAACGATTCTATCATCAAACTTGGGATCAGAAATCTATTATTTCTATCATTCTTATACAAAGTACGTGATTTTCATAAAACCTTTTATAAACTCTTATAGGAGCCTTCAAGTAAAGGTAGTATGGTTTGGTTTTGATCCATATTGGTTCGGGTAAAAAAAAATCTACAAGGTCAAAAAGTCCTTTATTGAAAAAGTCCATAGGACCAAAATGTTCACAAAAGCCCTATAAGTCAGGACCAACCTATAGGCTTCTTTTAAACATAAAAATATAATATTTTTTGTTAAATATATTATTATACCTTTGGTTTAGACTAAATAGGTTTGTCTCAACCTTTAGCCAAACTGGCTAGGGTCAACCTGTAGCTTGGAATGACCCATCTCAATCTTCAATACGTGTCGGTCTAAGTTGACATGCGGTCTAAGTTGGGCGAACAAGTTTTGAACTTCAACACAAATTGCACCAGTTTTTACCTTTGGTATGGGTTGCAACAATCATGACCTTCAACCCACCCTATCCCTCTTGACCTTTAGCTTGGATTGGCCCATCTTGACCATTAGCCCGATTCGGCCTGTCTAGACCTTCATCCTGGGCCCCAACATCACGACTTGGGGCTAATAGTTAGGTTAAATTTGGGTTGGGGTCGACTCGGCCGAGTTTCAACCAGGCCCAACTCGATCAAATTTGGACAAATTTCGGCCAAGGCCAACTCTGCAGAATTCGTCTGAATTTCGATTAGGGTTGACTTAGCCAAATTTTCGACAGGGCAAACTTGGTCGAATTTTGGTTTGGACAAAGTCGACCGAATTTATCCAAATATTGGTCGGGGTAGACTCGCTCGAAATTTTCCTTGGGCCAACTTGGCCGAATTTTGGCAAGGGCCCGTGTAGACATTTGACTCGGGCTAACTCGTCTAGTACAACAAATCGAGCCGACTCATCTCAACCTTCGACTCGAGTAGACCCATTATGACTTTTAGCTCGGATCGATCCGTCTCGGGCTATCCGTCTCGACCTACATTTTTTGTCGACTCGTCTCAACCTTCTTTTTGAGTTGGCCTGTCTTAACCTTTGACTCGAGATTTCTTGTGTCGACCTTTGGCCCAAGCTGACCTATTTTGACCTTCAACCTAGTCTTGTCCTTTGGCCCGGGTTGACCTATCTTGATCTTTGGCCTAGACTGGCTCGTCTTGACCACCAACATGGGCTAACCAATTTAACCTTCAGCCTTGGCCAGCCTGTCCCCTCCTTCGGCATGAGTCAACCCTTCTCGACCTTCAACCCTATTCGGTATGTCTCGATTTTAGGTCCATCTGAGACCACCTGATTTGATATACGATCTAAACTGAATGTATTATTTTTAAAAGTTAAATAAAATTTTGTAATGAAGGCAAACCCACCTTAGAAATGGTTCTATCCCATATGAGAGGGGATTTTGAAGACTGAAAGTATTTCTTGACTCTTTGATTGAAGACCCGTAAAAGGAAGCTTATTGAAGGTTGCGTTAAAACTGAAGTTGACAACTCTATCTATCTTCAAATATTTAATAAAATGTATATTATAAAATTTGAAGCACTTTTGAAGCTTTATTCAAACTCCTCCTAAAACTAATATGTTATTCTAAAATTTTACAAATTTGTTTAATACAAATTGATATCAACTTAGGGAGAATTCAACTTCTTTAAATTTTTAATTTTTAATTTTTACATAGAAATATATTTAAACAGATAAAAATAATAGTAGCATAAAATAAAACGGTCAAGAATCATAAAACAAATAAGATTTTATAGCAAATAAATGTCCAAAGGAAAAAGGCTAAGCATATGGTAAAACCTTCGATTTTTCTACAACGTGCCCATCGAATCTAATATGTGTAAAATACTAAACAAATATTCTGCCATAATAATCATCCGTTAGGTTCACGAAAAAAATTAAACGTTTTGTCATGGTTGTATGAGCCAGTGTAGCTACATGAAATGTCTTAATCATTATTTCTTTGACAGACCAAAATATTTCGTAATCATTAACTAAACATGAAAGTCTCCAACCATCTCTCTGATAAAGAATACGAAAGTTAAAAGGAATTAAAGTCAAATTTGGTTTTGACTAATCAATTGTTCAAAATAATTAAAGGTATTTCATTCCACATCTATCTGAGTATAGTTTTTGCTTAAATTTGTAGTCGAAAGTGTGCTTTAAATAAAAGGTAAAAAAGACTTTGAATTCTTTTATGGAGACACTAATAATCTTTCATTTTACAAACTAAAATAATTAATTTTATTAACTAAAATAATATAAATTTATATAATAGATTTTATAAAAATAAAAATGTTTTTTAGAATTTTTAAATAATATCTATAACACAAAATAAAAACTTTAAAATTTTTAAAATTCTAAAAAAGATATTTTTCTGACATTTAAAAGCATCTTAGTAGAAACTTGAAACATTTGAAAGGTACCATCTTTCAATTTTGTAAAAAAAAAAAATCTCTCAGAAATTTATAATCTTTTTCAAATTGTGATGAAAATATTATACTTTCATATGAAATTTTTTTTCCTTTCTTTAGAATATCTTTTGTCACTCCTTCGAATTAGTTTTCTTTTCTACGTTTAATTTTTAACAATATTAAAATATAACTATTTTATTATTTAATTACTTTTTAACTTTTATAGGTATGCATCAAATAAATTATTAATTATATTTATATATTATTTGTAGATATTTTTGTCTTTTAAATAAAATAAAATTGTATTTATGATGATTATGTCTAGATTCATTTAATATTATAGTTAATTATGCATTTTTGTAAAATGCAAGACATATTAATTATCCTTAACTAGTTCCTAAAAGCACCTAATAGCGAGACTTTCTTTTATTTATATTTTGGAATAGTGTTGAGCGGACTTGACAGTAGCGGAGATCAAACCCTAGCAAAGGAACGACTGCAACTCTAAGGAGATAGGAGACTGTTTTTTGAAAGTGAGAAGAATGAGTAAGATTAGGACAGTTTAGAGTCCTTGGTCCCCTTTGGGTCAGTTATAGGCCCAACTAATTTGGGACAACCCTTTAAAATAAAGGCAGAAATGTAAGTGGGCCTTACAATATGCACAATCTATCATTTGTAACTTTATATTATCTACTCTTCACATCTTTTGTATCGTCTAAATTTTGTATTTTTATAGGTCTACTCAACAATTTCTATATTATTCATCATTTTTATTATTAGGGAATCTACTTTACATTTTTCTATCTTTTTTACTCAATATTTCATTTAAATTAAATTTGATATCTTAATTTTAATTAACTAAATCTTAATATATTATTTAAAATAATTACATATAATACATTTTATTAAAAAAATATATAAAAAATTTAAATACATTGTTATCGTAAAATCAATTAAAAGATTATTATTGAATTTTATAAAATAAAATATTTATATTAAATTTAATTATACTTTATAATTTCATATTAATTTAATAAATATACTATAATTTATAATTTTTAAAATTTAATTATACTTTTATAATTTTAAATTAATTGAATAAATATATTATAATTTTAAATTTTTAAAATTCGGTGGCCCGTGTCATGTATCACACGGGTAGAAATACTAGTTGAATAAAATTGACAAAATATGGAATCTGATTGAAAGAAAAAACAATATTAGGATTAAATTAACAAAACAGAATCAAAATAGAAACCAAATGTGTAATTTAACCTTTTATTACTATATTTTTTGTGTGTAAAATAATAATTAACTTTATAATGATATAAAGTTTAAGGTGAAATTGATAATTCACGTATATTAAAGTATTTTTCTTCTAATTTTATTTTATTTCATATTCAAATCACTTGACTTAAAATCACTTGACTAATGTTTTCAAGCAGTAAGAACTTGTCCTTGTTTATACTTGTTCTTGTTTATAATATGATATGGTATATTGTTATTAAGATTATGTTTTTAATCATGCAAATTTTTGCATGAAGTCATTAGTAATATTACAAATAATGGACTATTTAATCTGTTTTTCAAACTTTATAGATGATCAAGGAAAGATAAATACAAAATAGCTACGAGCCAATGATGTATGGAATTTACCTACTAATGAAAGGATTGTTATGCAATGGAATAATGAGGGCCAACCAATTGGAGATAGTGGAGCATTATTGAATATGTTTTTAGGTAGTATTTCAAGAAACTTCAATGCTTTTCCTATTAGCTATTCTAGTTGGAGGAAGATTCCTAAAGATTATAAAGAAGATATACTTAAAAACACTATTCAGGCAAGGAATGTAAAAATTGAATTTATAATTTAATTATACTATGATTGTTGTTAATTTTAATTGTCTCATTTCTTGAAGGTTAAGTTTGATGTTCATTCTGATGTTCATGTAAACCATGTTCTCAAATCACTTAACACAAAGTGGAGAGACTATCGCCAAGAATTGTGGCAACAAAGGAATGATGGTACACGTACTAGAGAAGAATTGATCGCAATGGCTCCAAAAGGAATAGATAGAGATCAATCGGCTTCTTTTGTTGATTATCGTCTAATTCAAAAACAAAGGTATAATTGAAATTTTTTTCCATCAACCTTATTCATAATTATTAATTTCTATACGTTGACTAATAGGACCATGCCCTAAAAAATATAGAGAATAGGGCAAAGCAAACCATTGCTCATACAGGTGGATCTAAGAGCATTGCAAGAAAAAAAAATGATGAAATGGTAGTGACAATACTATATATCTTCATGTGAAATTTGTTTTAATTTTTTGAATTATGTAATATACTTTTTCTTCAATTTTATAGGAAAAAGAGTGTGGCCATAAGGTCAGTAGAGGAGAAGTATGGATAGCCACACACAAATGTGTTAATGAAACATTTGTTAGTGATGAAGCAAGGGAAATCAATGTAAGTTTGATTCTAATAAAGTCTATAATTATCTTTCACACTTCATGTTATTTTATTTAGCTTCTTCTTATGTTCTATATAGGAAAAGATTCAAGCGTATGAATCAAAATTATCATCATCCCAATCAAAAGATATATCAATTAATGATTCCTTAGCTCATGCTTTTGGAAGTCAAGAACATTATGGACGTGTTAGGGGTTTAGGTTTGGGACCTTGCCCATCTAAAGTGTTTGGCTTCAATGCTCATTCGTGCAATGGGACATCTTCAAGCTTTCCTTCTTATACACAATTACAAAACCAGGTTGGTAACGTTTTTTAACAGTTTCTTGGTCACTTTTGCATTTGTCACATTGGTTGCAATATGTGGTACAGATTTTCTCTACAGAACATGTCTGATATCTGGTACTGATAATAGAGGGGATAAACTCATCCTGTTTATTATTATGGCTCAAACTTAGTTTAGGATTCGATTTCTATGCATAAACTTTCATAATTGCATAGTTGCATTAGGAAAATAGTCATGGACTTCAATCATTTTAGGAAACTAGTCATGGCCTACAACTATTTTAAGCATCTTTTCTACCTTTTAATGATGTGTATTCTGCACTAGATTGGAGAATGCTAGAATATACAAGATGGCGAATTCCCTTTCTTCTCTAAGACATTGATTCCATCTCATATCACCATCAAGAAAAATAGCCGTCATTTGACTGAAAACCTTGGTCTAATATGCACTATCACCTTCAAACAAAGGTTGGAGTGTCCAACTAAAACTGGTATCCATACTCTAGTATTTTCAATAATGGAGAATCCGAATAAAAAGCCTAACCAATCATTTTCATCTTTATTCTTTTCTAATGTTAGCTTTACTGAATACATGTGACGTTAACCCATTTGAATCATCTATTTACTAAATACATGTGACTTTAACCTGCATTCAAAACATGGACTGTTATTTAGTTTTAAATAATGCAGACAAATAGAATAAGGCCATAAATGCTTGTATAATTTTTGTATGGTGTATAAATAATGAACAAATCCCACAGCTCAACTCTTACCTATCTATGGTGTATCATCACAGCTGCACCAAATAATTAGTAAGAATTTAAATAGATTGCACTTATAAATCAACATTTATATTGTTATCCAATCAAGAATTCTCATGTTTTTATGATACTCTGCATTTATCTTTAGTACTGTAACAAATTGCAGTTTGATATTGTTGTCATAGTCATATCTGCTTATAATTTTTCAATAATTTCAGAAACAGTAGCACAATTGCAATTTAAAATCACAGCATCCAACACACATCATCATTAGTAATAAATAAATTGTGAACAAATATAGATTGCTGGTATGTAGAATTTAGGACAGGTTTGGGTTGCCTTGGGCAGTAACCTTATATATGTTTTTAAAATAGTTTGATTAGTTTGATTAATGGTGATTTAAAATAGGTTTCTTCATTAACATTACAAGCAATGAAATGAAGGCCATGATGACTTTCTTTGTACAAAACTATCAAGGAGAATTGCCTCGAGACTTTCCTATGTTTCATACATCACCAGTAATATTTAAATCTTTAGTATATTAATATATATTTTATATTGTAATGAATGTTACTAATTATGTTTTCTTTTATGTTAGGTGTCTAATCAAGGGAGTGTTCCTAATGAAGAAACAAATGATTCAGATCAAGATCAAGATCAAGATTGATAGTCGAAGAATGCTATATTAGACTTTTACTATTTTACTTTTATGAAGAAACAAAAATATTGTAATATTCCACTAGTTTGAACATTTAATATTTATTATTTACCTTGAACAAACAAACTTTCTTGTTTTTATATATATATTATATCTAGTTATAAACAAATATCAAAATTTTAGAATTTTTGTTTATTATTTGATATGTTTCAGGAATTATTTTAGAATTTTTTTCTAAAACCGCCGGTAAGTAGTAGGGGTTCCAGAACCGCCGGTAAATAGTGGGGGTTCCAGAACCGCCGGTAAGTACTGATTTACTAGGGATTGCTGAAAACCGTCGGTAATCCGTTAACGACGCTGACTTTTCTGGAAGAAAACAAAACCGCGAATAACACATTTAGTGAAAGTTAAAACTGTCAGAAATGTTAAAAATAACCTCCGGTAAAAATTATTTCTCTAGTGACAAGTTAATTGATTTTGTTATCAAGTATACAATTTTTAGTCATCTTTATTTCGCTATCTCGCTATCATGTAATTTTTCAACTTTGTTCAATTATTTTAGAAATTCTTAACGTAGTTCATTATTTTTAATAAATTATTATAGACCTTTTTTTTTGTTATATTCAGGGTAATGATATACTAATGTAATACGTGATATTTATTGTTTATTACATATATGAAGTTTTCCAATATGTGTTGATCGGTAATAATGTATCATTAGTTGTTCAAATCTTATGTGATGTTATGCCATTATTACTAATGATGTGATGGAATCGACTATACTAATTCTTCTTTTACAAAATGAAAAATTGAAACTAAATTATAAATATGCTAAATAGTAAGATGAAATGAAGAAAAAAAGAAAGAAAACCTTAATAGTAAGAAAGACAAAATATTAAACCTTAATAATGATAACAATAATATAATAATAATAATAATAATAATAATAATAATAATAATAATAATAATAATAATAATAATAATAATAATAATTAATGAGTTGGGTTGGTGAAATAGTTTGAACTTTTGGTGTAGTGTGGGATCTTTTTGATACAAAGGTTTTATAATGAAAGGAATGTTAATTCCATGCTTCACTATCTTACTCATTCAAACCTTCCCAGCTACCCGTGATGTTAAGTCCACAACACCTACTAATAAGCAACCTACCACACCATCCACTTGGCTACTTTTCATTGAGTTTTGACCTTTATATTCTAATAACATCACGTTTTATGGCACAGTTAAGATATATAATTATTAATCTACAGTACACTAAGATTCCACAAAAGAAAAATGGTTAGGATTCCATTTTTGTTTTAAAAGGTAATTGTCTGTGGGAATCATGAGACAAAGTGGTCGTATTTTACTCATTCTTTTGTCCATCTTCAATTGTTTAAAGGGTTGTTCGGACCTGTTTAGTTGTTTAATTCCACGACGAATCAAAAAAGCACTTTAAGAAATTTAACAAAGTCAAATAAAGCCATGAATTTGCTTTTCGACGGGATCTGGATTAATTTGCACCACCCATCATTCGACGAAATCTGATTATCTTGTGGAAAAATCTATGCTTTTATATATTCAATTTGTAGAGCCATCTCCAGTCATGCCAATACAATCCACCATTTTCTTTTGTCGAATTTTACTTCTCTTTTATGCACTTTGGCATATAAATAATGCTATTTTTTTTTTCAGATACCATTTTTTATTGGATAATGCGTAGGGATTCTTTTTGTCTGTTTTCTCTTTCCCTTGCCCATTTTAAACCAGGGATAGCAAGAGCTTTGAATATTATACCCTACTTGCTTTACTTTTTAAACCATGCTAAATGAGTTTTTTTTTTTTTTTCCATAACAGGGAATCACGGAAAACCAACCCACCCTTGTTCTAGAAGTGCAACCAACATTGTGCATTTGTTTCATGCTTATATTTGATGTGAAGATTGTTATTAACTTTA
>Ga0214545_1007160_pt1 | contig 18896 bp, 6 predicted proteins | sample CNSS4metaG_FD_160064 | JGI IMG/M metagenome (GOLD analysis project Ga0214545, IMG submission 160064) | Root nodule microbial communities from cowpea collected in UCLA plant growth center, Los Angeles, California, USA - CNSS4 | ecosystem: Host-associated > Plants > Roots > Nodule | place: USA...
GTTCCTATTTCCTCCCTTGTTTTTTTTTTTTTTTGGTGTTTTTCTCGGCTGAAATTTTATAAATATATTGATGTTGATTTATTATAAAAGTTTCTAATATATTTTAAAATATTAAAATTTGTGTTCATCGTTATATTTTGAATATTCAATAAAAATATAAAAAAAAAATTATTAAATAACAATCAATTTTAAAGACAAATATAATTAGTTATTACAATGACTAATTTAGATACTAATTTACAAAATTCATATAAAATAGTGTCTATTATGAATATAAAGTTATAATTGGTTTGTGAATATGAATATAATTAATTGGTCTCTAACATTATCAAGATTCTAGCCACAAAAAATTAATGTCTAAATTAGTCTCTATACTATACACATCCGAGATCATCTTGATCACCCGAGATCATCTCGGACTGCATCTACTTCTACAACAAAGTATATCTTGGCCAAGACATAGCAATAGTGGCAATGGTGATTAAATTAAAATAACAGTTGAAGTACATTAGTAGATAATTAGGCAAATCAATCAAGGTGATTATCTACTTTGGCTAGACCCATAATGGTAAAAGGTCATAAACACACTATAAATAGTACAATATACAAAGTAAATTAATTACGTTCATTGTTACAATATTTATTACCATATCTGACACACTTTACTAACTTTAGCATCAAAGAATCTTTTGCAGGCACACCCTATTCGGTATGGGGTGATACCTGAATATCTTGACGGGAAAGTTGGAAAATGTGTTGCAAGGTTATTTGTGGAAGTCTTTTACAAAGTATATTTGGTCTTGTAAGACCAATCTCGACAATGACTAATTATTTATAATTACAGACTACTTTAGACACTACTTTAAAAACTAATGCTTTGAAAGTTAAAATCTTAGTGACTAATGTTCAGAACCAATTTAGACTCTAATTCACAAACCAACTGTATAATTTTGTATTCATATTAAAAAATATTTTAGATATCAATAATTTTTATTTTATAAATTGATATTTATTTTAGTCACTATAATCAATAATTAATTTTTATCTCTAACATTGATCGTTATTTAATAATGTTTTTTAATCTAATTCATTCTAAAAGTCAAGTACTCAATGAATAAGTAGGAAAATAAAAGAGAAGAAAGGGTTCATGAACATGGACATGTGTGGGTAAGGTGAATAATCATATATAGTTATCTTCTCGTAACATATGAGGAAACATTATGAGTGCTTGTATAATCAACATTTTTTTTTAAAAGATGTCTTATACCAGACAATACAATAATAGTAAAAGATATATTTAGACACAATTTTTCCGTTAGGAGAAAAAAAATAAAGAAAAACAAAATACACTTGTTCATAAGTTAAAATGAATTTGTTTATAAACTAATTGGCAAAGTTTATTCTTTTAACTTATAACCTAATTTTTAATTTACTAAAATGTTTTTTTCTTTTTTTATTTTTTATTTTTATTTTTTTTATTTTTTATCAGCAAAAAAAAATTAAATAAAAAACATAATATTTGGGATGTGATAACCCTTATACAACACTTGCAAAATTAAGTGCATGCTAATAGAGTACATTGAGAGGTAGAATTCTAGATACAATACAAAATTCAAAATACATCCAAATCCTTCACATATAAAAAAGGTTCATTATCAACTAAAAAGTTAGGATACCCTTCAATTTGGATAAAAAAAACCCACAAAAGGAGAAAAATTAGTTATAAGAATATGTTATCCATAACTTTAAAATTTGTTATGAAAATATTTACTGAATAATTCTTAAATGTATTGTAATTTCCATTTTAAATTCATTAAATAGAAAAATATACATAGTGTATAAGATGGACAAATAACATTTTGCCTCGGTGACCACAATTACATTGAAGGGTAACTTTATCTAAACAAACTATACTTCTAAAAATATTCAAGTTTTTTATTCGTGGCATTGTAAATAATAATTTCAATTAAGGACTTATTTCTCCTCTAACATCCACTCTGGTATGCCAAGAAGCATCTAGTACATTTATGATGATTTGATTGGATCACCGTTTGAGACCAGTTACTCAACTCAAAATCCAAACCAGTTAAATAAATGAGTGATCAAGTCATCATTAAGCATAAATCAAACCACAAAAAATTGAATGAAAGCAAAGATAAATACCCATGAAATAGAAGCAAATATAATCAAAATTGATTACATCAAACCTCGACACGAGGGAGTTCAACTACTCATAGAATATTACAATGCAATTCCAACAACATTTACACATAAGATTTACACTAAGAGTACCTCCCTCGTGCCTCACAAACCCTATTCTACCCTACTGCTACATTGTGGAACCTCCACTCATTGACTAGAATGAAGACCCAAGGTCTTTATTTATAGGAATTTTTGGGTGGTGCTTAGTCCAACTTTTGATGCTTTGCCTTATGGGTTACTTCACAAGTGGATTTCCTTCTCAACTCAACTCCTTGTCTCGGTGCTTAGCACGTGACATTTCCTTCTTAAAAAGGTTTTCTTGGCTGCTCAACCTAATGGATTTGGGCTATAGGTTTCCTTGCAAAGAGGGTTTCCTCACGAGGCTCAGCTATTCATTTCTTGTGCTCAACTAGAAAGTCCAAATATGTTGTCATGTCTTTTCTTCTTCCATGGCTCAGTTCCAATATTGTGGCTAAGCTGCATACTTGATATTTTCTTTTATTTACTTCAAAACAGCAAAAGATCATTGTAATTCATAAAACTCTATTTCTCAATATCTCATTCTATATCTTAAGATAAGGAGGTTTATTTTTGTACACAAATAGCACCATTTGATACATGATAAGTGTCAATTTCAAATGGAAAATTTACTTATTTTTTACACTTATCAATACCATAGTACACGTTATATGCTCCTTCAATCTGTGGGGAATCCATGGCCTCCATGTGTAATTGTTCTTCACTAGTTTAATATACCAATTGATTTGGGTTTTTTTCAAAATCCTTTAGTTTGCACGAGAGTATGGTTTCTTTGGGGGATGTAGTTTCCCCAACGTCCAAGGTTCCCAATCTAGACGTGTTGCTACAAGACCTCTTCGTTTTAGTTTCCCGCAACCATTAGGAAGTTCTTTGCATTGATGTTTTTTTCATGGTGTGCATGGGGTTTGGGTTAATTGGTGTGTGGTGAGTGCAACGTTACCAACTTCTCTCTTTCTCCTTTTGCATAAAAAAAAGTGCATGCATGGAAGTGTGGTGTGAAGCGTTTGGTGGAGGACCATGGACACACGTTTTCCTTTTAATGTATCTATTTTAGTTGCATGGGTGTGGGTAATCCTTTTGGGTTCTTTCTCTTTTAAAGTTATGTAATTAGGGGTATAGTAAGAGACATGGGGCACATAGAAGTGTGGTTTCCTTCTTTATTCTTTTTTTGGTGCAGTGAAGGGTTTTCCCTTGAGTTGCCATGTAATTAGGGGTTGAAAACCTATGGTAAGTGAGGGGACGTTGCAATTGGTGGTTGGTTGTTTTCTCTTTCTCCCTTTGCTTATTCTTTCACATCAATGCATGACCTTGGGTACAATGATTTGGTTTCTGTTGTAGGCATGTAAAAGCATGTTTTTCTTCCTTATACTCTTAGGTGCAATTCCATTTGGTTTCATTAGCTTTTCATAATCTTTATTTGGTGCTTTTCATTTGGTTTTACTATTTTTCTTATATTTTAATGTGTTGGTGGCCTTTGATGGGATGGGTGTGTTCTTTGACTTTACTTTGTGCTTTATATCATGTGATGGTTATTTTGTTGAACGTAAATTATATAATTGTAGTTGCAATGTCGATGTTATGTCTTTTGCTTTGTTATATGTAATATTCCACTTGAATGGTTAAAGAATTAAAATGATGGCTTGGTACTTTAGTTTTTTGTTGCTTCTTTTGGTTTTGAAAACACTTATAGAGTTCGTTGTTTGAATGTATTATTTGATAAGTTGATGAGTTTGTTATGGAATTTTATTTACCATGCAAAACGTGATGGTGTGTATTTGGTTGACAATTTTTAGCTTTCTTGTGTTGTATGTTAGAAGTGTTATTCTTTTATTGAAGAATCATGGTGGAATTAAATGTTGTGTGAGGTTTTCCGTACCTAGAGATCTAGTTATGACTCTTTCGCTTGTGTGAAGTAATGAAAAAGGGTCTTCTTCACCTGTGTGAAACAGTGGTAGAGAATTGGTCTGAGTATTGTACTTTCTCGCTTTTGTGAAGTAGTGGAAAGAGGAAAGATGTTTCGCCTTATTTCAGCTCATTACGAGTATAGTGCCCAGTGTGCGATGCATCAACGTTTTTACTCATAAGTCCTTGAGGAATAAGGGAGACAGTTTGGCTGCGATAGCAAGACACATCGAACCATGTATTTCTAGGAAACTAGATGTTGTTGTGGGGTAAAAGGTCATGGAAAATCAAAGCTTGATTATGATTACTATATTTAAGGATTCTAGATGAATGTGATAGTCTGTTTGGTTTGGTATGGTTGTTTGGATTTTGGGGGTTGTATGTTAAAACCAAAGCTTGATTGTGATGGTAATGCTTAAGTGTTTTACTTGGATGTGATGTTGAGTATTATTTGTCACGTTTTATTTTTGAATTTCTTTTATATATCATTATTTATGCTTAGCTTACCCCTATTTGTTTGTTTATGTATTTGTTGTGTGTGCGATGATCGTATAACATGTGTGTTATACAGGAGCAGATGATAATGTAGATGCTTTTGGCATGGAGTAGATTGACAAGAGGTTGGGGTGAACTCAGGAGTTTCTTATGATTTTTTTTTTCAAATCAAATATTGAAGACTATGTAATTTTTTTTTTGTTCGCAATTGTTATTTGAAATTTTTTAGACAAATTGATGTTTTGACCTACGTAATTTAAATCAAATTAAAAGTTTTTTATTAGTACATTTTTAATGAAAATCCTTTTCCTCCAAACATGTTCATTTTTTAATTTTCAATGACATCCCAAAATTAGGGTGTTACAATAGTCAACCAGACAAATCAATAAGTTTCAATAGATTAAAATATAGAAATAGTTGCTTGAAATACTGGTAATTCTTCAGAAACATGAATTTGATGATTAACTCAGAAATAGTATTAGGAACGTATCAAGATCAATTCCACTCAGGAATATAAACAAAGATACAACCTTAGATTGTGTCAAATCATTCAAGAAACATACAAACATTGTTTAAAACTATATTTCATGAAACTTTTTATCAAAAATCAAGCAAAGAAAGAGAGATTCAAACACATACACACAAATTTTTATACTGATTCACTCAGAATTGAGCTACATGTAATTTGTCAAGGCAACCCAAGCCTGACATGCAATATTTCAAAAGATTTACACCATCCGCAAGATTACAATTTTAAAATATTAAAAAAAAACACCAAGACTTTTGAATCCAATAAGAATCTCAACTAAGCATATTAAGATCCCACTTGCAGACTTGGAAAACCACCCGGCAACACCCAAAAACATGAGAAAGATCAAACCTCAATGATGGCTCTCCTTAGCCAACCAAACCTTTTTCTCCAAGTTTTTAAACCAAGCAAAAATGGTCCAAGAAATTCAATGATTCTTCACGAACAACTTCACATCTGTATGATCTAGAGAAAGAATTTTCCAAAAGTTTAGAGTGATTCGCACTCAAAAATAACAACTCTTCAGACTTTCTTCGAATAACCAGATTATATAGACTGTTGGTTAGCATATTCAACAAGTTAATTTTTTCAATCAATTTGTTGATTTCATTTGACTTAAGTGAAATCAGTCAATTGAAAATTAATTCAACTGATTGAATATATGACTTACAGAACTATAGCAACTAGTCATTTAATCTGTTAAAAATCCATTTAACAGGTTAAAAGACTACACCAAGACTCTAGACACTTACACAATGTCAAATTGCCTACACTAAAAGCTTCAATCTTCAAGCTTTGTGATCTTCATGTGAAACCCAGATTTTGCACACACACCAAGCTTAATCAACACCCATATCTTCAAGTTTTCATGTCTTCATCAATTGATCATAACTTCATGATGTCACTATGCAATGTGTTCATATATCTTCATCAAATCTTCAAGCATCAAATCATTTGTGCTAACAGTGTGTAGGTCAGTATAATTCTTGGTGCAAACCCTCTCTCTAGATAAGCCAAATATGGGCTCACCATATGGGGTCATAGCTTCCTCTGATAGTTGAAACCATTTATATGTCTTCTAGTAGAGTATATATACCAAACTACCTTAATCCACCACAATCTTCTTAACAATGAAGTTTTCAATCTCCATTGTGATTATCATAGGATCATCTTGTTCAAGGTCCACACTTTAAAAGTCACCATCCATGCAGGTTATAAGAGGCATCCTCTTCCTTTTAAAGGTTCTAGGTACAACATTGAAGGATTGCACCGCCCTAAGATGCATCTTCATGGCTGATGTCAATAAGCCTCCTCCAGCAAACCCTCATGATATTGTGTTAATAGTACCCCTAAGCGGGGTCTAGCATCATATCATCTCTCCTCGCGTTGAGCTGACTCTTCTTTCATTTCATCCTTATCTCGGTGTCTACGACCCTCCCTCCTATCAACATATATTCAGTGGTGGGTACATGAGCCTCCTACATCATCATGCCTCATGAACCGCTTAAGATATCTGACATGGATGAGCTTGTAATCTTTTCTTGGTGGGCGACACACTCCTCCACTGTGTAGTCGTAATTACAATGGTATTTGCAATGTTTCTTCATAGGAGGTGCTAGAAGGTTTGTTTGTAGTCAGCTACCTTAACTCATCCATGCTTGTAGGCGCATCATGCACAGGTCATCCGCAAATGGTCTTGACCTCACCGTCGTAATCATATAGTGCAAAACTACTTCAAGATTCAAGTTCATGGTATTCAAAGCCACCTTATTTAACATGTAGACAAAGGTGTGCAAAGATTCTCCTTTCTCCTACTTGACATTAAGAAGTCCCATGGAAGTGAAGTGATAATGTTGTTTTGCAAACTATGTTGTTGTTAAGGTATCAAAACAGTCTATAAAATAAGGAGGTAAGTGGATAAACCACTCTAAGGAACTCCTTTCAAGGTGGTAAGGAAGAACTTGCACATAACAACATTGTCAGATTGTCTTGGGTGACATAAATGGTGACATGTTCATCTAGGTCAGTGGTACCATAATATTAATCAACTATAAGGGCCTTCCACTACTTAGGGAGTAGGGTATCCATGATGCCATCAAGAAAAAGGTGTTAGTGACTTTCTCCTACTACTAGGGAGGCATAGTTGCTCCTCCAGTTTTAGGGGTGGTGTTGTAGCCACTTCCCCCTCATTCTCATTAGTCATGCAATGGTGCGACATAAAAATGTGCATCGTAGTTGTGTTCTTGTATTTTTCTTCTCCTTTCCATTGTTGTCATCCTCTACCTTCCTCTTTAGCCTAGCGCTCTCTCGCCTTAGGGCATCCATCTCTTCAACACTTGTCTTCTTGAACTTTGCAAACTCTTATTGCATTTTCATTTGTGCTTCTAGTATCGCGGCTATGTCAGGCGAGGATGTTCTTGGTCTTGCTTCCTTTGCTCTAACCATCTTACTCCTAGTAGATACCATATAACGTTTTTCTTTACAAAATATATGTCGACCCCACGGTGGATGCCAAAATGTTCTTGTTTATAGAACTAACTATACTTTGTAAAAATCTTAATGAGTCATTATCTTTTCAAACTACAATATCCAAACTTTCACAAACTGGTAACTCCCTACATAAAATCCTCTCCAAATTCTAACAGGGGGTGTGCCTACAGAAGAGACTCCAACACTCAAGTCAGTCAAATGACAATAAACGCAATAATTAATGATTGTCCTCAATTTACCTCGTGCAATATGCTATTTATACTATTGTTCATGGGAGCTTAGTTGGATGGGCCTGATCAACATGGCCAAATTACCTTGGTTGATCCTGCTTTAACCTGTCTGCTTAACTTGGTTATATTTTACAAATACTAGTAGCTTGGCCAATATGGTCTTGTCTTGGCCAACTAAACTTAAGCCGACTACATCTCAACCCATGTGGTTGATGTGTATTCAAATATGTATAGTGCATTAGCCCTTCAAGCTTAACATGTCATATGTTCAAGTCTGTGTGTTGTTAACATGATTTTGATCTCAGTTTGGCCCGTGTGTGGAAAGAAAATTTGTATTTCTTTATTTATCTAGCTTATAGGTATAATTTGGATGAATGTGATATAAATTAGTTTTTGGATAGCCTAATAGACTATTATCTTATTATTAGGAAATTACATAATAGATGGATCATACGTAAACGTTTTACACCAACGTGTTTTTTAACTTCTTACATTTAAAACCAAGGAATTATTTGCACGATTAACTAATTCTCAATATATATATATATATATATATATATATATATATATATATATATATATATATATATATATATATATACTACAAGAAGACTTTTAAATAGTGACCAATTTTAGTTATTAATAATTATTTGTAATTATAGTGACCAATTTAGATACCAATTTACAAAACTAAAATTTATTGATTATTAAAATAGTCACTATTATGAATAAAAAAATATAATTGGTCACTAAATTGGTATTTAAAATTAGTTATCATAGTTTTAGCTATAAAAAAAGATTGGTCACTAACTACCTAAGTTTTAACTACCAAAATGAGTTAGTATCTAAATTAATCTCTAATTAATTAGTGACCAATTATTATTTTTTATTTACAATAGTGATTGTTTTAGTAACCAATAATTTTTAATTTTGTAAATTGATATCTAAATTGGTCACTAGTGACTAACTATTTATTTATTCTAAAATTGATTTCTAATTTTGAATTTTCTTGTAATGATATAAAACTTTTACTTCATAAATTTTGTTGGGATACTCTCTTGATCTATTATGTTGTTGTTTTTTTATATTATTCTTAAAATGCTTGTTTAATAATAACAATAAAAAAAAGTTGCACAAAATGGCTGAAAACATATCTAAACTAATAATGACCAAACCCACTACAGCTACACGAGTTCATGTGTGGGCTTCCCTACATATGAGAGTACAAACAAGGTGCTTAACAAACTACATTAATTATTCCAATGAAGCTTTGAAACATGTTTAGATCTGGCTTCTCCCTTCCAAAACAATATTCTCCTTGATATCAACATGGCCATGATAGCAATGAATTGGTTAGTACTACGGTAACACTGGTTGGTGAAACATGTAGGACAGTGATAGTGTATATCCAGGCCAGAGTGCTGCCCATGCCCACCTTAAAGGGTTCAAACAATTCCATTAACTTTTCAATAGGACAAAAACAATAGTGGTATGGGTTCAGTTTGTCCAATAACTTTGTCCAGAAAAAAAAAATGCTGATATTGTGACATTATTTTTCTTTTAAATTTCAATCTCATTTTATTTGAATATTAATGATTCATAAATAGTATTGCTAAACCATTACTTTAGTTGTTTCTTGAAATCAGTTAACCCTATCTCTTATTATTTATAGAATATTAAAAGCAAGTTTTTAGCAATATAAATCCACATTCACGCTAGATTAGCTTTTCAAAATATGTATTTGTTAGAGAAAATAACAACACCCATTATTTTGATCAAGTGTTAAAAACAATAAAGCATAAAATATATGGTCATGTTTTGTTTGTAAGACTGTGGTGTCTCGTTTATTAAACGATGTTTGAATTATGCAGTCTTATCTTTATTTCTCATAAGCATTGATATGCTTAGACCGTACACACAGTTTTAAACTATGTACTTCACAAATATTTCTATTTTTACTTTATTTAATGTCCATTTTTTTACATTTAACCAAGAGAATTAAAAAAACTTACATCACATTTACGATATCTTTGCAACAAGCTAAATTTGCTTTGCTCCATGTGCTTGCTTTGTAAGCTTGGAAAAGTCAATCTATTTGTATGGGTACGTGCTTTCCACAAGTTCAAGTCAAGACACTATGTTTAAAAAGAGATAACTAGCTATTGAGACATTATTTAAAGAAAATAAGAACATTTAATCCATCCATAGAACACATTTAATGTATAGTCTACAAGCAAGTCCATATTATGGAAAAACGTTTAAGTGAGTTTTAAGCTACTCAATGACCAAGAAAATGATTTGTAACAACTCTTTCTTGTAAGTTTTGTTGGAAGTTCCACATCGACTAGAGATAAGGTCAATTCATAATATATAAGTGAGGTGTAAACCTCACCTTATAAGCTGGTTTTGTGAAATTGAGTTAGGCTTAAAGCTCACTTCTAACCTGGTATCAGAGTCAAGTTAAAGTATATCCTAATATATAAGTGAGGTGCAAAGTTTTAATAAACTTGAAAAGAGTATTTATCCTAATAAATATTAAAATAAAGAGTGTTTATCCTAATAAATATTAAAATATGTACAACCTTAGTAAGTGGACCTTATGATATTTTGATCGAACAATTTCCAAGTTACTTATATCAGTCAATGGTATCCTGTTAAATCCAAAAGTTTTCAAAAATATATATAAAGTAATTAAGTTTATAAGTTTATCATTCCAAAAACTTATTTTTAGTTTATTCAGCAAACAAGTATATTGCTTGTCTATATAAAATTAATACATTCTTTTTTTGAATTACGAGTTGTTTCTAATTCACTGAATATTAGAAATTAATTTTATTGGCGAGCCTGTAAACCAATTAATTCTATATTTTGTTTTATAATAATTAGTTACATTATTATTAGATGTAAATCCTAAATATTGTAGGAAAATTTGGTAGAACCAAGGTTTTAGAAAACAGATAGTAAACGATAAGTATCCACAAGATATCGAATCCTTTATTTTCCTTTATTCAAAAGCTCATGATCAATTATTTAACTACAAAGTATGGAAATTTATTGAAATGAAAGATTATAGGAATTGTACATGGCACACATGAAGACTTTTATTGATAATTGTTCACATATGTTGATGTGATTGATTTGCATTATTGTACTAACTGCTTAAGATAAAGATTATCTATATGCATGTTAAATAATAAGTCAAAACTATAGGGTCAACTAATGTTTATCGTATAAAATACATTTAAATTTTATAATTTAAAAAAAATAACAGCACTTAATTAGTGAAAATTACAAGAGTTAGTATTTTCCATAAAATTAGGGCTAAGAAAAAAAACCCCACAAGAACTCATGGCAACTAGATTGCTTCTGTCCATACACCTAGCATAATCACTTCTTTACTCATTCCTTTTGGAAGCTAAGTTATTTATGCATGATGATGTAACCCACAACATTGTTGATTATGAATGAAGTCAAGAATTGATAATTGAAAATCTAAATATATATTAATTATGAAGCCTAATATATTTTGTAGGTGAGTTATGGAAGCAAGCATTGATGTTGGCAACTTTGTATAGGTGCATTGAAGAACTTGGTGGTTACCCATGTGTGATGTGCAGTTAGCATTTTGACTTAGGATTTTGGTGGGTAGGGGCCAACCCTCCAATTTTACCATTATTATAAACAAGAACAAGTCAAGCACAATAACTATATAGTGTAATTTATTAAGCTAGTGATCTATAGTTGAAACCATGTGTTGAAAATCTTGTGAATTCGTACTAGAATGTTTGTGGGGTGATATCAAAAGATGGACGGTTCTTTTAAATACAATTCGTGCAATGATGTTCCACTTGTCAAATACACAAAGGATTAACCACCTCAATCTGGGAATTATCAAACATAATTGATTGATTGATTTTGACCAGCATGTGCGATTGGAGTATACGTGTTGATATATTGAATCGTTTTTTTCTTATGTAATCATCATTCTCAGCGATAATGAATTTCTCTTCATGCAACTACCACCAACTACGTGTAGAAACTCAGTGTATCATATTACCAAGTTTAACCAATAATTCTGAGATCAATTTTCAATATATATTAATTGTTTTGCTGTAATAATGATTTTACAATTCCATTTTATCACAAACCTGCTAAAATTTTGTACAATCACATTCATAGTGCTACAATTCAAATGATATAAAATTATAAAAGTTCTAACAATAACCGAATAATCTTCCAAACAAAGTTTATAAAGATATAAAAATATTATAAACTAATATACTCAAACTTTTCAACTTCTCTAAATTCTTATATATATTAAAAAAAATACTTTGCCTGTATTTTTGAACATAAACTAATGCTTTTAAATTTTAAATTGGATTGTTGTACATCATCAAAATTCTTCAAAAATAAGTGAATTGAAGTTAAAATTAGTATATATATGAAAGTAATCAATTATTTTATATGCCTAATAGTGAGTTTTAGTTTATTACATTATGCCAACCTCTTACATGATTAGCTTGCACCATGAATGTCATCCATTGCATGACATAATAAATATACTCATAATCTTTAACTAATGATAATATATAAATACTTTGAGAGACATCCATACAATCTTTTGAACCATCGCACTTGTTACAACAAAATAAATAATCACTTAAAATTTTTCAATTAAAATATTAACTAGAAACCGATAATAATCTGTGTTTAATTAATGAAATACCTTAATAAATAATCTTAAAGAAGAACTACATATAGAAGATAAAGTTTTAATACAATAGAAAAGAAACTATAAAGAATATATCATTTAAAAAAGTAGTCTGATATTATATCAACACTATTTTAGAGTCAACTATTGAGTTTTGTCTCTAGAATAAATTTCAGTCTCTACTTGTAAAATTGGTAAAATTGTCTCCATCGATAAAAAAATAAATAAAAATAAAAAACGCTTTTTGGAAAAAGTTATTTTTCTCCTGAAATCATGATAGTACTATGATATTAGTTCTCAAATTTAGATCTAAAATTTAGTCTTGAAGTTCAGATCATACACGTAACATTTTTTTTTTTAAATAAAATATGAAAAAAAAAAATCCTTTTGTTATCATAGTATGTCTTCAAAGAGTTGTAAGGGAATTCTCGACTTTTCAAATGTCATTCTAATTCTTCTTTACAACTCAATCTTTAAAACCTTCTTGAGTCCTTTCACATGTTCTTTTTGGTTTAAAAAGTAAAAATGCTTTACCAAAACTTTTTAACAATTAAAATTTTCTCTACCACTAACAACAAAAAGTTATTATTATGAATGAATGGACTTCCAAAACATCACGTTAGGAATTTCTTTGTAAATTAAACCCTGGCCTAATAATCTCTTTATCATATATATTACCAATAAAGTTGAAGATCTTGAAAATGAACTTCACTTTTATCATCTAATATTTAACTACAAATTATTCCTAGTTTAATATCGTATGAGGTAATTTGAATAAAAAAATACCAAGAATGACTACGCATATATGAGATTTGTTGAAATAACTTAAACTAGTATATAAAATGGTCACCAATTATTTTAAAAAATTTACATATGATATGTTGTAGTTCTCAATTTTTCTCTTAGATTCTTCAGTAAGAAAGTACAAAAGGAAGAGAATATATTCCTATTACTAGGGCACCTCCTCCAGTTAATCAAGAAATTATTTTTGATGAATAAAAAAATATTATTTTTGAAATTTTAATTAACCATTATTTACCCTCCCATATTTTTATCAAATAAAAATACTACAATAATAATTTTATCTAAATTTATATACTTTTTAAATTTTTTCCTAAGATTAGTTAAACACTACTTTCATGTTTTTCAAATATCTATGTTAGTTTTAGTGTTTTTAATCTCTCACATCATTATCATATTTATTATTGGTTTTGTATATCGAGAAATAACTAACAGTATGAAACTTTATTTAATCTCTCACATGGCATATTTAACTTTCACTAACCCATGATATTGCTGAAAATGAACCCTTTAACTACCTTTTAGATTTCTATTATTCTTTATCCAATTCAAAAGAACCATAAAAACAGTAAAGTTAGAGACGCCAAAAAAGGAAGGGATTCCAACGTAATTAATCGCATCCGCACAACAAAAAGAGAACCAGAATCGCGTAATCAGTGTGAACTGTGAAATGTTTATTCACTTCAATTTTCAAATAAACATTTTGAATTTTAATGAAAAGCATTGTTTTCGGTATAGGGACCAAGCACTTATCTCCAACATTCAATTTGTCTTAAGTCCTTTCGTACAACTTTGTACCGTTCGATCTTTCATTCTTTCTCCCGTTCGATTTCTTCTAGCTTTCACCCGCTCGATTGTCCAGTGAATCGGGATACCTATGTATAAGGTTCCGATGCTTAAGTCAGTTCAAGTCCGATCGAGTAAGTACAATTAATGTTGTAATAAATGCGAAGTAAAAGTTCTCACCAACTTACCTTGGATTCCTATTTATAGTTTTTGACATGGGTCTGTGATTAGGGTTTTCTTAATGATGTCCCAATTGCTTTTTAAACTTGATTACTCACTTGTATTACTTTAATTTACTTTTAGCTTACTAATCTGGTTTTGGTGCAGCCGCCCGACTGGAGGTCCCCATAATTGTGTTATGGCGACAAAGCTCCACTAGAATGAACGACGAAGGCCGTTCGGTGGTGAGCTCCCTTAAATCACTCCGGAGAAATTGCCACAATAACAACCCAAGGAATTGTTCGCCTGTAGCGGGTGGCCTTCGACTGCTTATTCTTGGGTCACCTGACCGATTGTTTGGCTAGGGATGCCGATGGACCATATAGTACAGGTATAGTAGAGAAATAATAAAATATCTCTATGGACAATATACTTGGTTAGAGAAAACATTCGTTAATATTAAATCTTTTGAAGGCAAAATTTCTAAAAAATAAAGGTATTTTTTGAAAGATGATAAGAAAATTGATTAATGATAACTTTATATGCTCTGTTTTTTTATATAAAATTTAAAGTATAAAATGATTTTCGTGAAGAAAATCATGTTTTTTTATATATAATATAGGTTTTCTTTTTTGTTTATTTGTGAGATGTTGAAAGTCTCATTTCGACTAAAGATAAGACCAATTCACAATAAATAAATGAGTGCAATCTTGACCTTACAAGTCAGTTTTGTGGGGTTGCTTAAAACTCACTTTTTTAATATGGTATTAGAGCCAAGTTAGAGCATTTCTTAACGAGATTTATTGGACATTCTATTACGCCCAATATAGGGCTACTAATGGACCATCCACTAATTTTTAGTAGCATGCACAAGATGAATATACCTCAACGTGAAGGATGTGTTGGAAGTCTCATATCAACTAAAAATAAGACTAATTCATATTATATAAGTGAGTTCAATCCTAACTTTACAAGCTGGTTTTATAGATTTGAGGTAAGCTTAAAACTCACTTAATTACTAAACAATTATAAATGTAATGCTTTAATTCAACTTACATTTGATCGATTGGAATTTTTTATAGGATAATTTTACGTTCTTCCATAAAAAAGTTTGCTTTCAATAATTCTCTTATTTATTAAATACGCTAATAAAAAAGTATTGAAAGTTTTCATTTCAAAGACTTCAAGATATTACCTTCATTCAGAATCTTTTTCATAAAATATTATTACTTTCGTATTATCATAAAAGTTTTACAAAGCGAGTATTGACTAACGTGCACGTAATTGTTAAGGATAAATATCTCCAGAACAAAATGCACGTCCAGATGCATTAAAGGGGGCTTTAACAAACTTTCATTAGGTTCAAAAAATCAAGATAATCTCAATTGGTTACAAAAGTTGTCTAATATTAAGCTTTTTAAAAGTACGTTTAGGTGAGATAAATGAATAGAGAAAATAATATATTTAAGGTTTAATTATGTCTTTGATCTCTATTTTCATACCAAAATATCAATTTGATCCTTCTATTTATTTTATCTCAATTTGATCCGTATTTTGAAAATTTTGATGCAATCAAGTCATTTTCGTTAGTCGTACACTAACAACATTAAAAGAGTGTCACGTGTTAGTTCCTGAATTTTTTGAACTTTTTTTAAATTTTTTAAAAAAAAAAAAAAAATTGCCAAGTGAAGCTACGTGACAGTGATAGAGTGATGTGGCATCAAATTTCCCTAAAATAAAGACCAAATTCAGATAAGAAAAAATAAAAGGACCAAATTAATATTTTGTTATGAAAATAGAAAAAAAAACATAATTAAACCTATTTTTAACCATCAAGTCCAATCATGGAATCTTAAAAAAAAATGTTTTAAGCATTAATACAGCATTAACTATATATATGACTTATAAAATTCAATTAAACGTCCGTTTTTATAACCTTCATGTTGAAGTGGATAATGTTTGTGTATATTCTTAAACTTATATGATGTAAGACTTATAAATTTAAGAAACACAAATCTTTTGATTGTGAAAGGTTTTTTAAGTGTTTTTTTAATTAAGTTTTAAGTAGATAATAAATTTGATATTTTTAATTGAATCTTGTAGAGTTGTCAAAATGGGTTGAAATTTGCGAGCTAATCCGGTTCACCATGGGTTTGGGTTGGGTTGAAATTTTTTTACAAATTTCAATACAGGTTGATTTTTGACACGGCTCACCTAGAATCTGGCTTACCCGGGTTGAACCCGTAGTGAGTCAGGTTGGCTCACCAACCCGCAAATAAATGGTCACACAATGTTTTTTATTAAGTTTGATTTTGTATTTGGGTCATGTTAGGTTATTTTTTTTAGCCAACACATAGATAATTTGTATTTTTGTGATTTTAGTTTGTCTTTGAATTATATTAAAATTTATTTAGATTTTAATTAGAATTATAATTTAATTTTGACTCAAAAAAAGTAGAAAAATTGTATTTTTTTAATTAAGTGAACCCGTGAGCCAACCTGTTTAACCCACCAACCCGTGATGGATCGGACCGGGTTCAAATTTTGTTGGTTCGCTAATAAGTGTATCAGGTTGGGTTGGTTCACTAAATGATCAACCCGGGTCGGGTCGGGTTACCCATTTTGATAACTCTAGAACCTTGTCAAATTTAATTATTTAAAAAATTTATATTTTTAATTAAATGTTTGTATTTTAATTCTTTTAATATTTGGATGATAAATATTTTGTTATAATATCTTATTTGTTTATCTTCATATATTAATAAATATAAAATTTAATTAATAATGTAAAAATAATATTATAATGTATAAAGTGATAAATAATTTTTATTTTTTTAATAAAAGTACATTAAATAACGAGATTGTATTTTTCAATAACTTATTCGGCCTAAGCCTTTACTGGTCTCAATGTCAGATAAATGAAACTCAATTAAGCAAAACTATGTTTTTATTTTCAAATTCCACTACTCCACTTCATTGTTATAGATGAATGGACGTTTACATAATTTCGCAATTATCTCAGATATATTTTATTTTAAAGATTTCATCTATACCTAGTATAAAAGGAGTCTCCGATATCACATTTCTATTTTTTATTTTATCCTTAATAAATAATTAGTTTTTTTAATTAAACAATTATTTTATCATTTTTAATTTTTTGAGTAATTGTTTTGTTTAATTTAACTATTTTTATCATTTAACTTTTCTTTTAAATTAATTATTTTTTAAACTAAAATAAATATCTTTAATAAAAATTTAAAACATAATTTATATTTATTTTTAATATTAAAAAAAAAAACACACATGCACAACGTATGTATTCTTACCTGTAAATGAATCATGTTAGACCTAACTCTCATTACATAAAATTTTTATTATAAAATAAAAACATACGAGAATCATATTAAATTTTTTATAAAATTATATAGTAGGATAAATATATTATATATTTTCTGCTTTTGTTTATATCGATAAAGATATCATATATTTTATTCTCTTTTATTATTATTATTATCAAATATTCTGTTTTAATAGATTTTACTTTTTCCTTTATATGATGAGACATTATACTCTTGAACAAATGTTGTAATAAATCCGTAAGCAAGCTCTTTTTGAGTTGTTTTTCATCAAACACTTCTTGTATGTAAGTTTCCTTCTCTCATGGCTTATACATACTAACATTGTTTAATAAATAAGTTAAAAATAAAGATGTCCAACAAGAAAGTTGATATTATTATAATATATCTTTAATTTATATATATATATATATATATATATATATATATATATATATATATATATATATATATATATATATATATATATATATATATATTTTGTGTGTGTATTGTTCATGCAGAAATAATATTAGATTGTTATGGGACCTAAACTTTATCTTACCACAATTTTCAAGCTTATTGGGTAGACACTTCTCAGTATTATTTGTCATGTCCTCAACGCTAGGTTTTCGACAGAACATGCGGGTTATTTGCAAAAAGGGCTCCGACGATCAAGTCTGCAAAAGCTCTCAAAAATCAAATATTCGATTATGCACTAATGAAATACATTACATACCTTTAATTGTTGGGGTCCACTTTTATTTATAGAAGACTAATTTCGTTTTCCTTGGTTTAAACCATGTTTGGGCCTCAATTATTTCTTTACTAACCCAATCATTCATTGGGCTTGTGTGGGCCTGGTTGGGCCTAGGTTTTGGGTTCAACACCTTTTTTCACAGTAGTTTTAACTGATTTACTCTAAGTTAGAGTAGGCGGCGTTACATGTTATGAGAAGGCCGTGTAGTTAATGAACGTGGTTCTCATGTAGATTTTTGTTATTTCACTATTATATTTGTGGTTTGTGTGGTATTTCTTTAGGCTTAACGGTTATTCGAGTTAGCAATCTTTCCTAAGATGGCGGATAATCCGAATATTATGATTCAATAGTGAACTTCGACTATTATGGTACATAGCGACCAATCTGGCCACTTGTAGTTTATAGCGGCCAATTCGGGCATTAGTAGTACATAGCGGTTAATAACATTTCAACCACA
>Ga0214545_1007163_pt1 | contig 18894 bp, 7 predicted proteins | sample CNSS4metaG_FD_160064 | JGI IMG/M metagenome (GOLD analysis project Ga0214545, IMG submission 160064) | Root nodule microbial communities from cowpea collected in UCLA plant growth center, Los Angeles, California, USA - CNSS4 | ecosystem: Host-associated > Plants > Roots > Nodule | place: USA...
TATATATATATATAATTCTACTTTATCTTTGGATGTTACACTGAAAGTTATTATTTTGCATTTTACCTTGCTAAGTTGTCGTCGCATATGACTATTATTTTTAATAAATCAAAGTTTTATATTTTTATAGTTGTAAAATTTTAAATTTTTGAATTTTATTGTATCATCATATCTTTATAATAGCTATATCGTTATATATTGTTATATCGTCATATTGTCATATCATCACAACATTATATCATCATATTGTTATTTCGTTATATTATTACATTTTTATATCGTAGTATTGTTATACTGTCATATTGTTATATTATCATAACGTTATATCTTCATATCTTTATATAGTTATATCGTTATATTGTTATGTCGTCATATTGTCATATTGTTATAACGTTATATAATCATATCGTTATATTATTATATTGTCATATTGATATATCGTTATATCATCATATCGTTATGTCGTCTTATCGTTATATTGTTATATCATTATATTGTTACATCTTCATATCATTATATAGTCATATTGTTATACCATCATATGTCATCACATTGTTATATTGCCATATTGTTATATTTTTATATCGTTATATCGTCATATCTTTATACTAATTATATCATTATATTGTTATGTCGTCATAATGTCATATCGTCATAACGTTATATCAATATATAATTATATCGTTATATTATCATATCGTCTTATCGTTATACCATCATGTGATATTATCGATATATTGTTATAGCGTTATATTATTACATCTTCATATTGTTATATCATCATATCCTCATATCGTTATATCATCATATATCGTCATATTGTTATATCGTTATATTATGATATCGTCATGTTGTTAAATCATTTATATCATTATATTATTATATTGTCTTATTGTCATAACGTTATACCATCATATTGTCACACGTCATATTGTCATGTTATTATATCGTTATATCGTTATATCTTTATACTAGTAAAATCATCATATTATTGTATCATCATAACGATATAGCATCGCATCATTATATTATCATATCATTACATCATTTTGTCATATTGTTAAATTATTATATCGTTATATCCAGTGGCGGAGCCACGAAGGAGCGGGCGGGGGCCACGCCCCCCCCCCCCCCAACTTTTTTAAAGTTTTATGTATTGAAATTTTTTTTAAATTTTTTAAATTATGTTTATCATTTTAAATTAGATTGTAATGTACTGAAAATTAATAAAAATTAAATTAGGTATTTTTTGTATTTCTTTTATAAAATACAATATTTAATTTTAATAAATAGTAAAATATAAAATAAATATAATAAAGAAAAAATTGTTAAGATAATTTTTATTTTTCTTCACATTTTTTTTTTGTTTTTTCACATGTTGTACTTATCTCTTACTCTTACCTGATTTTTTTTATTACTAAAAAAATAAATAAAGAGAAACTCATTATTTTTGTCCTCATCTTTTTTACATCTTCTCTTATTCTTAAAAGAAAAAAATTTCTCTTGTCTCACTTGGTAGTGAAATACTTGTTTAATATTTAGTCTTGTTTTTCTTTATCTCATTACCTTTTTGTATATTCATTTTTTATGAATATAGAAGAGCAAATAATGTATTATGTGATTTTTATAGAGGGTTTTTAATTGTAACTTGATTATCATAATTGTTTTTAGTAATTATGTCTCAAGTTTTGATTAGATTATAATAAATTATTTTTTAGTATTAAACTTGCTTTATAGATAGGTATATTGATAAAAAAAAAGAATAAATTTATTTTTTAAAATTTATAAAAAAGAAGTGGAGATAAGAACAAAACAATAAGGTAGCTCATCGCATAAACATAACATAACAATGATGAAATGAAAGTTTGTGATGATTTTTGAATCGATATGTGCATATTAGTAAAATGAAAAATGAATATTTTGCACATAATATGATTATTTACATTGAAGAAAATATAGCTAAAAAATGTAGTTATGATTCAATTATTTGATAAGTTCAAGAATATGAAAAAACGAATGACAATATCATTTAGATATATGTATTTTCTGTTATAATTATAGCTATATTAAATTATGTATTAATTTTTACTGAATTAGTGAAAAAAAATGTTAAATATATAAATTGAGTATATTATTTTGGCTCCCCCAGAAATTTTGGCCAAGATCCGCCACTGGTTATATCGTTATATCGTTATATCCTCATATCGTCATATTGTTACATCTTCTTATCTTTATATCGTCATATGGTTATATCGTCATATATTGCTGAAATATTTCTTTCTTCTGTGTCATTTCAGGAGCCCAGTACATGTATATATATAGCAATTATATATATTTAATTCCTAGGATTCTATGCCTTACATTACGGTGAGGTAATTGCATCTCCTGATTGTTAGGTACTTGACTGCACTTAATTTCCAATCAGATCAAGGGATTCTCAATCATATCTCAATCATATTAATATCGTTTTACCCCCCCTCAAGATGGAGCATGCAAGTCTTGGATGCCCAGCTTGCTCAAGAGTGGACCAAAGCGTTTGAGACCGATGGATTTAGTGAAAGGATCAGCTAGTTGAGTAGTCGTGGGAACATAGGAGGGAAGGAGACGGTTTTGGATCTCATCACGTACAAAGTGACAATCCACTTCATTATGTTTAGTACGTTCATGGAAAACGGGATTCTTTGCAATGTGGAGTGCGGCTTGATTGTCACAATAGAGGCGAACCGGAGGGGTATGCATCACTGAGAGAGAAGAGAGAATATCTTTGACCCATATTAATTCGCGGGTTGTTTTAGCCATTGATCGATACTCGGCTTCAGCTGAAGATGCAGATACTGTATGTTGTTTCTGTGTTTTCCAAGAAATTGGAGCATTGCCAAGCTTAATAAACCACCCGGTGAGTGATCGACGAGTAAGAGGGCAACTAGCCCAGTCTGCATCACACCATCCATATAGTTGCAAATCGTTGTTGCTAGGAAGAAGAATACCTTGTCCAGGATGACCTTTGAGATAGCGTACAACGCGCAATGCAGCGTGCCAATGCTCAACGCAAGGTTGTTGCATGAATTGTGACAAAATATGAACGCTATAAGTGAGATCTGGCCGAGTAAAGCATAAATAAATGAGTCATCCAACAAGGCGACGATAAGAGCTAGGATCAAGTAGAGGAGGACCGGTGGCAAGTCCGAGTCGATGATTCTCCTTACATGGTGTGGATGCTGGTTTTGCACTGAGTAAGCCTGTTTCAGTAATGATGTCCAAAGCATATTTGCGCTGACACAAGAAAATCCCAGATGGGGAACGTGCAACTTCAACCCCTAAAAAATATTGTAAGCGTCCCAAATCTTTCATGTGAAAACACTTGTGGAGATATTTCTTAAAGGAATGAATATCATCACTATTATTTCCGGTAATCACGAGATCATCAACATATACCAAAACAGCTAACTGCACACCATTTTGGTGAAAGCAGAACAAAGAGTGGTCTTTTTGGGATTGTTGGAAACCATACCGAACCAGAGCAGAGGATAATTTGCCAAACCAACAGCGTGGAGCCTGCCGCAAGTCATATAGGGATTTTCGAAGTTTACACACCAACCCGTGTTGAGACACCTGAAAACCTGGAGGAAGTTTCATGTAAACCTCGTCTGTGAGATCACCATGAAGAAAAGCATTGTGAACGTCCATTTGGTGAAGCTCCCAGTTTTTCGCCGCTGCCACAACCAAAGTAGTTCGGATGGTGACCATTTTTGCTACTGGAGCATAAGTCTCATTGTAATCCAAGCCTTCAACTTGGTGATTCCCAAGAACGACAAGTATGGCTTTAAATCGTTCCACGGACCCGTCAGAGTGGTACTTAATCTTATATACCCACTTACAACCCAATGCTTTCTTTCCTGGCGGTAGTTTTGTGAGATCCCAAGTTTCATTAGTTTCAAGAGCATGAATTTCACGAGACATAGCTTCACGCCAACGCTTGTCCTTCATAGCTTGATAAAAAAATAAAGGCTCTTGTTCGGTGTGCAAGGCTGCAAGAAAAATACAGTGTCGAGTAGAAAAAGAATCATAATTCACAAATTTATGTAATGGATAGGACAAACCTGAGGACGATGGTGAAAAAGATGAACGGTTAGAAAGACTCTTGAGTATCGTGTTGTGGGTGACAAAATCTCAAAGTCGAACAGATGGTGTCTTGAGTCGGTGACCGCGACCAATCGGGACCAACGTGGAGGATATTATGTTGGGAGGCACAATAGTTTCTAGGGAACAGGTGGTCGTAGGGGCTTCAGTGAGGGGAGACGGAACTGGAGCTGAAATTGCAATTGTGTCATCAGTAAGCACAGGAGGAACTTCGTCATTAAGGTCAAAACTAGGGTTGACAGTTTCCTCTAAAAGGTTCGCAGCCCCTGGGGTTGATGCATGACCCCCCTGGTCGGTAAGGGTAGGTTCTATACAATCACTCATGGGAAGGGTGTGAAGGTCTGGATCATTGGTTTCAAGGATGAGTCCAGGATTAGAACCATCAAGTGGAGGAGAATTGGACTGGAGTGGCAAATTGGGAGGCTCAACAAATGGAAAAACATCTTCATGAAAACGAACATCACGGGAGACAAAGAAAATTTCTTTGTCGAGGTCAAACAACTTCCAACCTTTCTGGCCAAAGGGATACCCGACAAACACACAACGACGACTGCGACTATTAAATTTGTCTCCTCCCCTATTTTGATTGTGTGCATAACACAAGGATCCGAATATTCTCAAGTGATCATAATTTGGTGCCTTCCCATGAAGAATTTCATATGGTGTTTTGCCATTTAATACAAAAGAAGGAGTGAGATTGATCAAATATCCAGCCGCTAATACACATTCCCCCCATAATTTGATAAGAAGATTACCTTGAAACCGTAGTGAGCGAGCAACATTAAGAATATGTCGATGTTTGTGTTCCACTCTACCATTTTGCTGTGGTGTTCCAGTACAAGACGTTTGATGAATAATGCCATGTTGTAGAAAATGGTCTTTTAAGCACATAAATTCAGTTCCATTGTCAGATCGAACAATTTTAATGCACTTGTCGTACTGGCGCTCAACAAATGTGATAAAACTTTTTACCATGCCTGCGACTTCTTTCTTTTCTTTTAATAAATATATCCAAACGCCCCGAGAATAATCGTCCATAATGGTTAAAAAATAATATGCACCACAAGACGATGGAGTTCTATATGGTCCCCATAAGTCACAATGGATTAATTCAAAAATAGCTGTAACATGATGATCACTAGAAGGAAACGAATTTCGCGTTTGTTTCGATTTTTCACAAACTTCACAAACTTTATTAAACTCCTCACTCTTACACGTATTTGATATGATGGGAAGCATCCTTACAATTTTATGTGATGGATGTCCCATTCTTATGTGCCAAAGTTCTAGTTGACTCTTTATTCCCACATGATGTGCCGTAGACTTGTGCACCCCACGATACCAATACTGTCCATCTTTCCGTTCACTCACTCCAATCAGCGTCCTCGAAATGCGGTCCTGCATCATACATAATTTGTCAGTGAATTGTATCACACAATTGCCTTCATCAGTTATTTGAGGGACAGATATCAAATTGCATTTGAGTTTTGGCACATATAAAACATTTGTTAATATCAGTCCTCCCTCAAGGATCACATTTCCCTTTTTTTCAAGCCAACACTTCTTCACCGTTTGGTAATCCCACTGGGCATCCTTGAATTTCTTTCATATCACACAAAGTTTTTAATGAACCTGTCATATGGTTAGATGCACCACTATCAATAATCCACAAATCCCATAATTTCTTACGGGTCATTTTCTCTGTGTCATGTGACTTTTTGGAATTGATCATATTTGTCAATACTTGCCATTGTTCATCAGTGAAGCCAGCCATGCCAAGCGACTTGTCTTCCACCTTACTTACGTCAGCTTGAACCACATTTGTTCGTATAATAGCTCCTTTTCCACGATTTCCTTGACGTCCTTGGCCCCTTCCATTGTTGCTTCCTCCATTCTTCGGACGATCCCCCCACCAATCAGGATATCCTATTATTTGAAAACATCCCTTAATATCGTGCCCACTCTTACCACAGTGAACACATATTGTAGATTTTTCCCCATAATCACTGCGACCTCATCCTCTGGTTCTAGCTTGTGCTAAAAAACCAACGACCATTCCTTTTTCTTCCTTTGATCGAGTGATATTTTTCATTCGTTCTTCTTGTATTGCCATTGAATATACGCGATTCAAAGGAAGCAAGGGGTCTGTTGCCAGGATGTTTGACCGCATTGTGCCATAAGTTCCTTCATCGAGACCCATCAAGAACTGATGAACCTTTTCTTCTTCCCTCCGCTTCTCGAGTTTGTACTTGATTCCACACGTGCATCCGTTGCATGTACACACAGGTATTTGCTCATAATTTCCTAACTCATCCCAAAGAGTTTTGAGCTTCCCATAGTAATTCACCATGGTCATACCATCTTGTTTGCAGTTCGCCAATTCCGCCTTTAGTTGCTGTATTCTTGGCCCGTTCGCAACTGAAAACCGTTCTTCGATTTCTTTCCATAGTGTCTGCGCATCTTCAACATACGCTACCGTGGATCGTAGAGTTGGTTCGATTGTGTTTAGAATCCAAGAAACAATCATAGACTGAACTGTCCACCAATCCTCGAATTCGGGTTCATCATCTCCAGGTTTCTCGTGAGTGCCATCCACGAAACCCCATTTTCGTCGTGCCCGAAGTGATACTCTTACAGCTCGAGCCCATTCATCATAGTTTTCTCCTCTCAATTGCACTTGCGTGATTATGCTTCCAGGATTATCACTTGCATGAAGATCATATGGTGAATGAATCTTCTTCATTCCTCCTCTTTCGGAGGACTCTCTGTTTTCTGCTGCCATTTATGTGTTTGTCGGGTATTAGAGCCAATTTTGCTCTGATACCATGCTGAAATATTTCTTTCTTCTGTGTCATTTCAGGAGCCTAATACATGTATATATATAGCAATTATATATATTTAATTTCTAGGATTCTATGCCTTACATTACGGTGAGGTAATTGCATCTCCTGATTGTTAGGTACTTAATTGCACTTAATTTCCAATCAGATTAAGGGATTCTCAATCATATCTCAATCATATTAATACCGTTTTATATATCATAACATTGTTATATTGTTATATTGTTATATCGTTATATCGTTATATTGTTATATCATCACATCTTTATACCAGTTATTGTTGGAAAATCACACACTAAGAAAATAATATCTTCAAGCATAAGCATACCCACAAATAAGTGTATAAAAATATAAAAAAAACACACAACAAAATTTAACGTGGTTCAGCACCTCAAGGCCTACATCCACAAATACTCAACCTCAACAAAAAACATTATCACTCAAGTGCAATTTTTTTAGGCAAAAATTACAAACCTTCGTACAATTTCTTATGGGCCAAAACTGCAAACCCTTCACAGTGCAATTTTTTTTGACAAAAATTGCAAACCTTCCAATGACACACAACTATCCAAGCCCCCCATACACCCCAAAAGCAACTCTTTATTTTTGTAATACTTTTCTACTACTCTCTTATGTGAAATCTTTTATGTAGTTTTCATTTTCTAATTAATCAAGAAACTACCCTATCATACAAGAACTTTTAGGAACTATGATTCTCATAACTATATTATTAGAAGAGTTCAAGAAACCTAGATCCATTACAAAGTTTTCTTAATCAATGTTTTCCCTTCTCTTACTTCTCTTTAATGACTTCTTCATGATATAGAATTACCAAGTAGAAAGTCTTCTCCTGTCAAAGTCATTTTTCTTTACGTTCTCTTCTGGAATGTAATCTTCTACCACTTGTCAGGAGCAACTGTCATATTAAATTCTAGTATTTTAAAAACTTTAATAAAATACTATAATACCCAGTGACGGAACTTGACCAAAAATTTTAGGGGGACCAAATTATATTTATTATATATAAATTATTATTTTTAATTAAAAATAATAATTTCTTTTAATTAAAAAATAATAATTTCTTTATATCATTTTTTTTATTCAAAATAAGCTCTCATGACAATAAAATTCAAACAATATAACAATAATATATATGAAAGAGTAACGTAAAGTTCATCAACAATAATATATATAAAAAAAATAAAAGTTACCTTTAGTCAGATGCATTTGATATGGACTCCATTTTAGATAAGTCCTTCATACCTCATCAATTTGATTTGGTGGGTATTGCCAAATTTGAAGACGCTTCCCCGCATCACATTCTAAAGTATTTTCAAATTCATTATATGTAACTTTAGGAACATTAGAGAGTTGTTTTTTGTTTTCTTCAATATTTGGATTCTCATGAAGTTTCTCAATTTTAAATGACGTAGATGCATTTTTTTCATCTTCATCACAAGTCTTCCTCAATATTTTAAGAAAACTAATAACTTCTAAATGATTAGCTTCCCTTACCTTAGAATAGATTCATAATCGTGTTCTTCCCTTACACAACTTCGAAGCCTAAAATAGCTCTATCTACACAAAGAAGAGTTTGATCAACAATTAAAGCATGATTTTATGATCTCTAACAGATAGAGATATGTCTAGAGAGTAGAAAAGTCACATACAAAAGGGAAACATATTGCTTCAAAAACAAAGAGGAAAAGATGAACTTACTCAAAAGAAGAAATTCTTCGATCCAAAATGTTCCTTAACTCTTCAATTTTGCTGTAGTGCAATTTGATTTTGAAAATAATAAGGAATTGATGGTGAAAATCGAAATGAAAATAACATGAGAGAAAGATATGGAAGCACATAAGAGAGAAATCAAATAAAAAAGTATAAAAATTATAATAGAGAAAAAGATGTAATTTTTAAATTTTGAAAAAGATTTTCCAAACTAAATTAATATAAATAAGGTAATAATAAAGTAATAATATATAAATAAAGTAATAATATATAAATAAAGTAGTAATATTTAAATATTTTTTTAAAATATATAAAAAATAAAATAAAATAAAAATGAATTAATATAAATAAAATAATAATTTATAAATATTATTTTTTAAATACATAGAAAAAAAAGTAAAAAAAAAAATGGTTGGGGGAGTCGTGGCTCCCCCTGTCACAACGTTCTTCCGCCGTTGATAATACCCCTATGAAGTGAAGTGAGAGAACTAATGTAATAAGTCTAAAATAATCCCCATAAATTTAATACCTTTATATTCTAATATTCATCACATTAGAATCTTTACATTAAATTTATTCTTTAAATTACATGAACCAAATATTAAATTAATATAATTTAACATTTTTGCATTACTCGATGTGGGATTTTGGTGAATATTCACTTGAGAACCAAAATTTATATCATTATATTGTTATATCATCATATTATCATATCGTCATAACGTTATATTGCTATATCATCCTGTCGTATGTGTATGTTGTTTTATCGTTATATCATGTTATCGTCATATCTTATATCATCTTATCGTTATATCATTATATTGTTATATCCTGATATCATTATATCGCTATATTTTCATATTGTTATATCGTCATATTGTCATATTTATAAAATTATAAAATTACAATTTATAAAAAAAAATTAATATTAAAATAACATGTGGCGACAATTGAGCAAATTGATAATAAGAGAATGAAGAAGAACTTTTCTGTGTGTCTTATTATTGATAGGAAGAATTTTATTTATAGATACAACATGGTAACCCATAAAGTATACAAATCAAATATTTACATAAAGAGTAATAAATCATATGGGTATCAATCATATGAGTAACTGTATCAAATCAATGGACAACCATTCATTCATAACACTCTCCCTTGGGTACCCATTGGTACCCATTGATAAGAGAATGTGTCTCGTTAAAACCTTACTAGGAAAAACTCTTTAGGATAAAAACCTAATGAAGGAAAAATAGTACACCATTCTATATAATATTGTTCTTTACATTTTCTATTTCTCCCCTTCATATAAAATTACATCATTAAGATAATGGAATCTAATTTTGTGAACTAATTGCTCAAAAGTTCTCCTTGGCAAAGACTTTGTAAATAAATCTGCTACATTTTCGCATGAACGAATCTTTTGGATCTCTATATCATCCTTTCAATTGAACAATGCACTATTGTCTTCATATATTGTTGTTGATTCCATTCTTCTCAAGGATAGACCACAGGTTTGTGGCACATGTTGAATTTTAGACATTAACTAAACATATTCACGACTTACCTCATGTAACTACTAAAAATTATTCATGATTTTGACGATATTGTTGTTATGGTCTCTTTCACATATCGTCATGAAATTATTTTTCTACCACATGTGAATAAATATCTTTTTATGATCAACCATTGTGACATTGTGAGAATATAATAAATAAATGCATCTACATAATCCATTAGATCCAATTTTGAATCATTTAGATAAAATAATTTCATATTTGTAGTACCCTTAAGGTAACAAAGTATATTTTCTACCCTAATTTGTTGTCTTCTTGTAGGTGAAGAACTATATCTTGCTTAACAAATTTACAATAAACGCAATATCACATCAAATATAATTAGCATGATACATTAGTGTTCTTATAACACTAAAATATGATACTTCTAGGTCAAGAAGAACTTCATAATTTTCTTGAGGTCTAAGAAGAGTATTTATCAACATGTAACGACCTCACAACTATTAGAGTGCATAATGAATGTGACTTGTCCATTTAGAACATTTTACACACCTTAATTATATAAGTTTCTTGATGTATAAAAAACACCTTTGCTTAAATACTCAATTTGTAATCTCAAACAAAACTTTTGTCTTTTCAAGATCCTTCATCTTAAATTTTTTCTTTAAGCAATTGATTGCCTTTGTGAACTCATTAAGAGTTCTAACGATGTTTATGTCATCTGCATAAACAATAATTATGGCAAATTTATTTTTGGATCTTTTCGTATACATACAAGAACAAATATGATTATTTCTATATCCTTCTTTTAATAAGTACTCAATAAGACGTTTATGCCACACACGTCTTTATTACTTTAATTAATAAAAGGGTTTGTTAAATTTTATTGAATAACCCTCTTTAGAATTTGTCTTGTTGTGCAAATAAAATCCTTCAGGAATTTTCATATAAATATGATTCTTAAGAGAACCGTAAAATAGGGTGTAACATCATCCATCAGATGTACATGCAAACCTTGTTGTGCAACTAGGATAATCAAATATTTCAATGTTGTTGCATCCAATACCAGTGAATGTATTCTAACAAATCAATATCAGGTTTTGTGAAAAACCTTGAGCAACCAATTATGCTTTGAATCTAATAATTTCATCATTCTTAATTTGATTTTTGCACAAAAATGCATATGTACCCAATGGATTTCACACCTTCAGGTATGTGAACAATAGGTTCAAAAACCTTTCGTTTAGCAAACAAATCTAATTATGCTTTTTTGCATATTTTCATTTTGGCCAACCATTTCTTTGTCGACAATCTTAAATGATCATTGGTTATTGATCCCCATTGGCATTCATAACATTCATCGTTATATTATATGTAAAAGTTTTATCAATGTTGACTTCATTTTCATTTCATATTATATGACTCATGACATAATTTATTGAGATCTCATCATTTTGAACAATTTGAGGTACTTGAGGTTCTTTTGGAACCAAATCATTAATTATGTCAAATGAATCTTTTGGGATTTTCACTTTTCATTTAGGTCATCTTGCCTTTTTTTTTCCTTTTTCTCATCTGAGTATTTTTATCTTTGAAACCATTAGTTCTACCACACTTCAAGCGTGTCTTTGGAACTAACAGGCCTACCACGCTTCAGGCGTGTTATGAATTAATATCAATTATCTTTGGAGTATTAGCAGCTGATATTGACTAATATTGAAAATGAATTATTCTTTGAACTTCTAGTTCACATTCTTTTGTACGTGGATAAAGATGAAATAATGATAATTCATTCCAACCAATACCTTTTTCCAATTGTTTTCTTTCTCTATCTAATGTTGAAAAAACTTATTCATCAAAGTGATAGTCGAAAAGTTGAACCATAAATAAGTTTCCTGTTAATAGTTCAAGATATTTCATTATTAAGGGAGAATCATATTCAACCTATATTCTCAATTGTCTATGAGGACCCATCATAGTTCCTTTTGGTGGGAAAAACATATACACCACACCCAAATCTTACATGACAACATTAGGTCATTGACTAAAAACCAACTGCATAATAAATTATTTGTAATAACTTGTTGGTTTGATGGGGATCAATAATGCAACATGCAAAATTGCATATCCCTAAGTAGCCATTGGAAGATTAACTCTCATAAGTAATGGTCTTGCAACCAATTTTATACGTTTTAGTAATGATTCTGCAAGTCTATTTTGAGTATGAACATGTGCTACTGGATGCTCAACTTCAATTCCAATTGATATGCAATACTCATGAAAAGCATGAGATGTAATTTCACCAGTATTATCAAAACATTTTCTTAATCGGATAATTTGGGCGGTGATGTACTAATAACTTTGTAAAGAATTGATTGCGAGTTGATAATAAAAAAATGTGACCATCTAGTTGATGCATCAATTAAAACCATGAAATATATAAATGATCCACATGGTGGGTGTATTAGACCACAAATATCACCATGTATTCGTTATGAAAATGAAATTGACTCATTTCTAATTTTTCTGGTGATGGTCTTATCATCAACTTTTGTGAACGTATAGTATATAAGAAGTCATTGGTCTGAAGAAGTTTCTTGACTCTTAAGTGGGTGTCCACATGAGTTTTTCAACTATTTTACGCATCATGATATATCCAGGATGACTGAACCGATGATGCCAAAAAAGAAATTCATTTCTATTTGTAAGCTTCTAGCTTACAATGACATGCGTCTTAATCACATTAATATATGTATAGTACAAGCCATTAGAGAAGGCTAATAATTTCTCCAATACACATTCTTTATTCGACTCAATTTGAGTGATATAAAGATATTCAATATTTCTTTCATTATTTGTCTCAATATGATATCCATTTAGACAAATATCCTTGAAACTTAATATGCAATCTTGTACCTCTTGGTAGAAGTACAGTAGCTCTTCTTGAGCCTTCAATTATATTTGTAGTACCAAAAATAGTACTAACATTGACTTCTCATATTACCAAATAAGAGAACAATTTATTATTCTTGAAAATTGTATGAGTTGTTGCGCTATCATAAGACACATATCCTCATCATTGGTGTCTAACATTCATTATTCATATAAACATAAATATTAATATTAGAAAATCTCATTTTTTTAACACTCTTATCACCAATGAGGTGATCAATGCTTCCATTTGGTTGAGCAGAGAAAATAATAATGTTAAGATGAGTAGCATCCATATGGCCATAATCAGAATCATCATCTTCATAAGTAAATTGTGTTTCTATGTTCTTCTCATTATTTTTAAAGATGCTTTGATGTACAGTAAGTACAACTCAAATGGCCTTTACTATCGTAATGAAAACTTATATTCTCATCTTGCACTCACTTTTATATTATGAAATTGCCTTATCTCTAGTCGACTTGGGACTTCCAACACATCTTCCTCACATCGAGGTATACATATCTCGTGCATGGAACTAAACATTAATGGATGGTCCTATAGCGGCCTGATAGCGGGTGAAATTATATGCCCAACAAACACAAATCTCGCTACGGTAGGCTTTAAACAATGACTATAATACCATGTTAAGAAGTGAACTTTAAACCTAACTCAACCTCACAAAATTGGCTTGTAAGGTGAGGTTTGTACCACATTTTTCTTTTCCTTTTTTCACATTATTGTGTCAATCTGGTGACAAAATGTGTCTTTGAAATTTCCTTTATAACCATGTCCATAATCAATATCACGATCATGAAAATATAAATCAAATGTTGTTGCATTCACTTATGGGAATGGAGCAGAACCAATTAGACAGGTTTCATGATTTTCTATCAAAAGCTCATTGCTTTGTTTAGCCATACAAAGGCATGAAATAAATTCATAATATTTATTGCAGCATTCACTTCTAGGAATGGAGCAGATTAGGCGGATCTCATGATTTTTCATCAAAAACTTTATTGCTTTGTTCAACCATACAAAGACATGAAATAAATTCATAATACTTGTGAAATTTCTTTTCTTAATATTGTTGTCGAATGAGAAAAATAGTTGCCTAGATGCTTTATTTCTTTCTTTCTTTAATGGTAGCCCAAAATCCATTGCATCTAAATGTATTTCAACATTTAAAATCCAATATAAGGAATTTTTCATTGTAATATCAAGATGACAAATTCAAAATTTACAATTGACATGTTTAAAATTAGTACATAAAATAATAGTAATAATCATCATAAAAAAAATAATAATAACAATAATAATCATTGTCATAATAAAAATAAATATAATAAGACAAAGATGAGAATTGATAAAGTCAAACAATTCTTATCACAAGAAGAACATTATAAGGTAAAATTATAAATGGAGAAAGGATTAGAAAGATTCTGGATTGAGACAAGCAGAGCACTATCATTAAAGAGAAAAAACTTCCACTAATCCTTAATTGGTTGGAGCATGGTGTTAATAACGTGTTATAAAATAGAGCTAATAATAGAGAAAAAAGATAAAGGGAAAATAAAGAATAAAAGAATGGGGGCAAGTTTTCTGTGTGTCTTATTACTGATAAGAAGAGACATATTTATAGATACAACATGGTAACCCATAAAGGATACAAATCAAATCATTAATACAAATATTTACCTTGAGAGTAATAAATCATAGGAGTATCAATCATATCAATCATATGAGTAACTTTACCAAATCAATGAACGACCATTCATTCATAACATTTAAAAGTTTATAAAAATTATTAGAGACCCAATTGAATGTTTCCAATTTTATAAAAGACTTAAAACATAATTAAACATATTTTTTATTTCTATAACTAAAATTTATTTTATCTATAACTATATACTTATACATATATATACCTATACCTGATATTTTTCTAATCTTACCTTTTTATTACTTTTAAAATTTAAATAATTCATGGTGGATCATACTTTTATAGACTTGGACCCAAGTTAACCCTAATCTACTTGAGTTCAAACTGACTTAGTTTAACTTAGACGTATCTTGATTTTAAATTTTTAAACTTAAAAGTAATTATTTGTTCTAAATTCAATTAAATTTAAATTTTAAAAAATCCATTTAAATAATTTCAAATAATAAAATTTTAGAAAATTGGAAATTGAATTTAATAATTTACTTTTTTTTATCACGATTGTTGATTTTTATACCTATATACAAAAAGAAAACAACAACCTAGGTATAAAAAACAACAATCGTGATAAATAAAATAAATCAAGAGGAAACTTAGGTTATGATCCCCATATGTACATTATATCTATGTTTCTTTCTCATCGCACCAGGAAAGAAAATCAAGATAAAATTGAGGTACTCTACAGATGAAAGACCAAATACCAAAATTGTGGAAGACCAGTTACCAAAATTATCATCATTCTCAATAGTTAATCCAAGTAGGCTTATCCTCTCAGACTTTGAAATATCGGTAAAGTTTATTACTCTTTATATTTTCTTAAACCAACATTAACTTCATTAATACTTCATTCAAACTAAGTTAATTTAAGTTCATTCTTGTGTGTATGTTTTCCTCTCTCTTACATTTTATCGCTTCCGTGCTTGCCATGTACTCTAATTTCTACGTATTGATGTGGTAGTTGATTTTGAGTCAATTTTTGTAAGCTATTCCACGACAAATTGAGTAAAACACAATCCAAAGAGAAACCCAATTCAATATTCTAATATTAAGAGAACAATTGACTATATGATTAGCCATTGATAAGTTCGGTGTGGTTTGATCCAAGCTTCACTTTTTAATTTTGTTAGTGCAAAATTTGACATCTACTACATCATTTTGCTCATAAGAAGAAGAATACCAACATTGAAAACAATCGGCATTAATGGTGCAGTTTAGAATTTTGGACATATATCGAAGAATAAACAGAGTATTTTGACTCTTTTACCCTCTTGTCATTTTTATTCAGAAAAGAAAAATAATCAAAATAGTTATACGTAAAACTATCACTATAATTTTTATATCTACTTACTATATCTTCATTCATACTAGTATTCTCAATAACAACATGGTTCTTTATTAATTACCCAGTTTACACATGAATTCTAACTTTCTATCAAATAACGTAAAATTCAACCACCATATATTTTTTTCATATAAAGTTAAAAGTCCATGATATACTGTTGAAGGATTGAATTTTTTTAATCTTATTTTCTTAAAATATAAATATAATAACAGTAATAGTTTTCTTAAAAAGAAATTAAATAATTTTCATGTCTTTCTTTTTTTCATATATTTCTCTTATTGTTCTTTCTTTTATATACAATGAAAGTGAAAATTCGAAAAATAACACCTGATATTTAATAACATGGTATTTGATTCATGTTCTCATAAAATGTGCAGATGTAACAAAATTGTTCTAGTTGAGAAAAATAGTGATTCCTTTTAGAGTATTTATTGTAGTGTACTTCTTTTTATCATACCATTTTTTTTTATAATTAAATATCCTGCTGAATTATAATTTTATGCTAAAATTAAAGTTGACATTTTTTATGTTCTATCCCATTTATTTTTTATTTGATGATTATATAATAATAATTACTTCTATTAGAATTTTTTATATTATTTAACATATTTATTTCGAATTACGTATTAATTTTGATTTAATTGTAATAAAAAATATTTATGTTTATATAAGAAAATAATTATCAATTTATTTATTAATATTCAAATCATATTATACTTAATCCGTATTAATGCAAATAAGATTAAGACGGTAAACCTAATATTTGCCACGTGGAGAGTTTTGATTGGAAATAGAAAAGTGAAGTTTGTCGGTAGTGTATGTTATAGAGTGTGAACATGCTTCCTAGACACAGACATCAATCAACGGCTGGGAACTTCACTTAATATTCTGTGCTCTGAAAAAAAGAAGAAGGAAAAACCTAAATTTTGAATTACAAATTTAACCCTAATACTAATATTGACATTTAATAAAATATTAAATTGTTCGAATAAAGCATTAAATCTTATTAGAAAACAACCTGTATAAATGAGGCTATTAATATGCCAATTATTTTTATTTAAGATAAATGGATAAATTCATTCTTAAATATTCTAAATTTAGTCTTTCAAAATATAAAATACTGATTTAATTTCTGAATATGTGAAAATTGTAAATGAGCTTCAGAATATTATAAGTTATTAATAAAATAGTTCTTAATTTCTTGGTAAGTTAATCTTTAAAATTACATTTTAAAGACAAAATGGTCCTCTAAATTTCATATTCATATACGAAATAATTGTTTTTATTATTTATGTCAAAGCTACGGATAAAAATTGTCAAAACTAATTATAATATTTATGATGTACTAAAAGATAAAATAAATAATTATTGAAGTTCTTGATAAATCGAATTATTTAAATTTAACTTATTAAGTATTCGATTAAAAATTATACAAAAATAACGATAAAATTTGATATAGAATTTTATGTAAAATATCCGTATCTTTTAATTAGATGAAGCCAAATGTGTCATGAACTCATCCCGTTTAATTAAGCAAATAAGTCCAAATTTGGTAAAATTTTAACATAATTTTATTTTATTATCCACTTAAAACTTCAAAGATTGCAATTTTATTTTATACATATACATCTTATTTAAATAGGCAAGAATCATAATTTCATTTATTCATCATAATAAATGCAAAACCTTAAACAAAAAATTTCTTAATTAACCGTATTTTAGTGATAGGTTCTATAAGAATTACACGATCTATTTAATCAAATAGCTAGCGACAAACTCCTATATTTATAATCTCCTATATTTATAATCGCTGCAAAATTAACCTTTCATACTCTAATTTATAGTAACGACATATCACATCAACACATTTTGAATTAATTAAATTTTATCAAAAGTATAATAAAGTTATAAAATAGATTCGTTAAATAGCACATGAGAGTTGCAATTTCTTTTTGTAAATTTTAATACATCTAAGTCAATAAAACGTGTTAAAAATGTATTAAAAATATAATCAAACTATAAATGGATCAAATAAGTTCGGTTGAACAAAAATGGATTGAATAAGTTGAGTTATATTTCAAATCTTTTAATCAAATGAAGGTTAAGATTTGAATTTGAATACTTCAAATCAAGAAACCTAATACAGTAACTTTTTTGAATTTTTACTTTCAAAATTAGACTTATTTATCCCCCTATTCAAAATATTCTATGCTTAAATCATACCTACTATAGTTTCTGTTCAATAAAAAGTATGCTAAAAATCGTCTTATTTTTTAAATAAAATTCCTAGCCAAAAGATATCACTTTTCCAAAAAATACATAATTATATAATAATATAAATTTCTTCACGCTACCAATGTTTCAATTTTTTGTCATAATCAAATGCATAAACCTCTTTATATTTAATATAGTAATGTATGGATCAACAAAATTCACTCTTTTAACTTTATTTCTCTTTCCCTATTTTCACTTCTATTTCTTTAATAAAATTAATTGAATATACAAATTTGTGGAAAGTAATTTAAAAAAGTGAGATTCTTTTATTTATTAGGCTTAAATATACATTTGGTCCCTATTTTTGTTGATTTTATTCAATTTGGTCCCTATTTTCGTTTTATGTTCAATTAGATCCTCATTTTCGTCAAATTGTGGTCAATTTGGTCCTTTTCACTAAC
>Ga0214545_1007165_pt1 | contig 18888 bp, 17 predicted proteins | sample CNSS4metaG_FD_160064 | JGI IMG/M metagenome (GOLD analysis project Ga0214545, IMG submission 160064) | Root nodule microbial communities from cowpea collected in UCLA plant growth center, Los Angeles, California, USA - CNSS4 | ecosystem: Host-associated > Plants > Roots > Nodule | place: USA...
TATATATTAATTTTTTATATATATATATATATATATATATAAATATATATATATATATATATATATATATATATATATATATAATACTGTATAAAATATTTTATGAAAAGTTAATAACAGTTTTAGATGAATAGTAAAATATGTATATAGTTAGGAGAGTCATAAAATATGTATAATACTTATTTGTTTCTTCTTATGATTTTAAGTTTATTTAAGATATAATTACGTATGTTACTTATTTAATATTTGGTATTTATTACACATTTATTAATATTTATTATATATCTTTATTAACTTTAATAAATATATGCTATTTATAATTTTATTGTTATAAAATAAAACTAATAATAGAAAGAAGAAGAAAAGAAATAAGGCATAATGAAGTGAAGAGTAATTTTTGTATATGTCTTATTACTAATAGGAAGGATTCTATCTATAGATCCAAGATGTAGCCTAAAGGATACATATCAAATAGTTAATACAACTGTTTACATAAAGAGTATTTAATCATATGAAGGAGTATCAATCATATCAATAATATGAGTACTTCTATCAAATCAATGGACGACCATTAATAAATAACACTCCTCCTTGGTGTCCATTGATAAGAATGTGTCTTATTAAAGCCTTACTAAGAAAAATCCTTTGGGATAAAAGCCTAATGCAATAAAAGGAGTACAACATTCTGTATTCTTTAATACAATATTGTTCATCACATATTTTATTTCCCCCCCTCATGTAAACTTACATCATTATGATGACGAAGTCCAAACTTGTGAATCATTTGCTCAAAAGTTTTTCTTGGCAAAAACTTTATAAATAGACCTGCCAAATTTTAACATGAATGAATCTTTTGAATATCTGTCATCCTTTGTATTTAACAATACACTATTTCTTTATATATAGTTGTTGATCCCATCTTTGTTGAGGATAGGCACAAGTTTCTTGCACATGTTGAATTATAGACCTTAACCAAACACATTCACAACTTACCTCATGTAACAAAAAGATTTTATATGATTAGACAATGTTGTTACTATGGTTTATTTAATATACCATCATGAAATCATTGTGCTATCGCATGTAAACAAATATCCCTCAACGTAACGAAGTATATGTTTCACTGCAATCCATTTTCTTCTTGTAGTTGAAGAATTATATCTTGCTTAACAAATTTACAACAAACACAAAATTAGGTCGAGTATAATTAGTAAGATACATTAGTCTTCCTATGAGACAAATATATGGTACTTCTAGATCAATAAGATCTTCATCATTTTCTTGAGTTCTAAGAAGATCCTTTATCAACATCTAACAACCTCACAACTATTGGAGTGCATAATGGATGTGACTTGTCCATTTAGAACATTTTAAGCACCTTAATTATATAAGTCTCTTGATGTATAAAAACACCTTTATTTAAATACTCAATTTTTAATCTCAAACAAAACTTTGCCCTTCAAAGATCATTCATCTCAAATTCTTTCTTTAAGCAATCAATTTCCTTTGTGAGCTCATTAGGAGTTCCAACGATGTTTATGTCATCTACATAAATAATAATTATGTCAATTTCATTCCTTAATATTTTCATATAAATACAAGGACAAAAAGAATCATTTCTATATCATTCTTTTAACAAATACTTAATAAGACGATTATAGCACACACGACTTGATTGCTTTAATCAATAAGAGGACTTGTTCAATTTTATTGAATAACCCTCTTTAGAATTTACCTTGTTGGGGAAATTAAATTCTTCAAGGATTTTCATATAAATATCATTCTCAAGAGAACTATACAAATAGGTTGTAACATCATCCATTAGATGCAAATGCAGACCTTGTTGTGTAACTAGGATAATTATTGCATTGTTGTTGCATCCAATACCACTGAATGTCTTTTCACAAATAAATACTAGGTGTTGTGAGAAACCTTAAGCAATTAACTGTGCTTTGTATCTCACAATTTAATCATTCTTATTTTGTTTTTGTGCAAAAATTCATATGTACCCAACGAGTTTCACACCCTCGGGTGTGCAAACTATAGGTCCAAAAACCTTTCATTTAGCAAGCAAATATAATTATGTTTCTTTGTAGATTTTCATTTTGGACAATCATTTCTTTGTCGACAATCTTCAATGATCATTGGTTATTGATCCTCATTGTCATTCATAACATTCATCACTATATGTAAAAATTTCGTCAATGTTAACTTCATTTTGGTTCCATATTATATGATTCATGACATAATTTATTGAGATATCATCATTTTGAAAAATTTTAGGTACCTGAGTTCTTCTAGAACCAAATCATTAATTATGTCAAATGAATCTTTTGGGATTTCCACCTTTTCGATTAGGTCATCTAGCATTTTATCTTATTTTCTCAATTGAAAGTTTTTATCTTTGGAACCAATAGGCCTAACATGCTTCAAGCCTGTGTTTGGAACCAACCGACCTACCATGCTTCAGGAATGTTATGAATTAATATTAAATATAATTGGAGCATTAGTAGCTGATATATATATATGATTTGGTTACCTTTTTTGTTAGTAAGAACATTTGGTAATTGATTAACTAATTTTGTAAATGAATTATCCTTTGAACTTACAGTTCACATTCTTTTGTACAAGGATCAAGACAAGATAATGATAATTCATTCCAACCAATATCATTTTCCAATTGTTTTCTTTCTCCCCCTAATGTTGGTAAAACTTATTCATCAAAGTGATTGTCGAAAAATCAAACTTTAAATAAGTCTCTTGTTGGTAGTTCAAGATATTTTATTATTAAGGGAGAATCATATCCAACATATATTTTCAATCATCTTTGAGGACCCATCATAGTCCATTTTGGTAGAGAAATTAGAACATATACACCATACCCAAAAATTCTTAAATGAAAAAATTAGGTTACTGACTAAAAACCAATTGAATAATAGAGTATTTGTGATAACTTGTTGGCTTGATGTGTATCAATACTACAACATGCAAAATTGCATATCCTCAAGTAGTCATTGGAAGATTAGCTCTCATAAGCAATGATCTTGCAACAAATTTTAGACATTTTGTTAATAATTCCACAAGTCCATTTTGAGTATGAACATGTGCTACTGGATGTTCAATTTCAACTCTAATTGATATACAATGCTCATGAAAAGCATGAGAACTAATTTCATCAGTATTATCAACACATAATTTCTTAATCAGATAATCTAGGAAGTAAGCTCTTAATTGTGCTAATAACTTTGCAAATACCTATTTGCGAGTTGATAATAATGAAATATGTGACCATCTAGTTGATGCATCAATTAAAACTATGAAATATCTAAATGATCCACATGGTGGGTATTGGACCACGAATATCACCCTATACTCGTTCTGAAAATTAGATTGACTCATTTCTAATTTTTCAGGTGATGGTCTTATTGTCAACTTTCCTTTGTGAACATACAGTACATGAGAACTTATTGGTCTAAAGAATTTTGTTTTTTACTCTTAAGTGTGTGTCCACATGAGTTTTTCAACTTGTTTTTTCTTTACATCATAATATATAGTTCAAGATGACCCAACTGATCATGCCAAACAAGGAATTCATTTTGATTCATAAACTTTTGGTTTTCCATGAGATGCATTTTAATTGTAGAAATATATCCGTAGTAAAAACCATCCAATTGCTCATGTCGAAAAAGGCATTGATTTTGATTCGTAAACTTCTCGTTTTCCATGACATGCATCTTAATTGTACTAATATATGTGTAAACCGTAAGAGAAGGTTAATAATTTCTCCAATACACATAATTTTTTATTCAACTTAATTATAGTGATATAAAGATATTTCATGTCTTCTTCATTGTTTGTCTCAATATGATATCCATTTAGACAAATATTCTTGAAACTTAATAAGTTTCTATTAAAGTTGTTGGTACAAGTATAGTAGCTCTTCTAGAGCCTTCAAATATATTTGTAGTATTAGAAATAATGCTAACATTGACTTCTCGCATTACCAAACAAGAGAAAAAGTTATTACTTTTTAGAATTGTATGAGTTGTTGCACTATTAATAAGACATATATCCTCATCATTAGTGTTAGTGCCAACATTCATTCTTCATATAAACATAAATATCAATATTAGATATTACTACGTAAAAGGCGAAGAAGAATAAAACATTTAGATGATTTTATTGATCAAGAAAAACTTATATATAAGAAACATGAATCATGAAACAAATATAAAGCATTATCTTAAAATTAAGAACATAATATGAGAAAATCTATTTTTTTAACACTCTCATCACCAATGAGGTTATCAATGCTTCCTTCCATTTGGTTTATTAAAGAAAATAACAATAACAAGATGAGTAGCACCCATATAGCCATAATCAGAATCACCATCTTCATAAGCAGAGTGTGTTTCTATTTTCTTTTCCTTATATTTTAAAATGCTTTTATGTACGACAAGTACAACTTCAATGGTCTTTACCACCATAATGATAACTTATATTCTCATATTATTTGTCATTATTTTTCACATTTTTATTTTCCCTTTTTCACATTATTGTTCCACTTCTACTAATAAAATGTGTCTTTGAAATTTCCTTTATAATCATGTCGATAATCACTATCACGACCATGAAAATATAAATCAAATGTTGTTGCATTCACTTCTTGGAATGGAGCAGAACCAATTGTTCAGCCACAAGAAGGTATCAAATAAATTCATAATATTTGTGAAATCTATTTTCATGATATTGTTGTTGCAAGAGCAAATTACTTGCTCAGATGCTTTATTTATTTCTTTAATGGCATCACCAAGACCCATTGCGTCTAAATATATTTCAACATCCAATATCTAATATAAGTAATTCTTCCTCGTAATATCAAGGGTCACAAATTCAAAATTTGCAAGGTTTGACATATTTAAAAAAGCACATAAAATAATATTAATAATAATCATAATAATAGTAATAATAATAGTAATCATAATAATAATAATAATAATAATAATAAGACAAAGATGAAGATTGATAAATTCAAACCATACTTATAACAAAAATAAGAATATAAGATAAAATTGTAAATGAAGAAAGGATAAGAAAGAGTCTGGATTAAGACACGCAAAACATTGTCCTTAGAGAAAAAATACTTCCACTAGCGCTCAATTTCTTGGAGCATCGTGCTGATAACGTGTTATAAAATAAAGCTAATAATATAGAAAAGAAAGAAAGGAAGAAGACAAAATGGAGAGTAACTTTTATGTGTGTCTTATTATTGATACGAAGAGTCATATTTATAGATACAAGATGTAACTGAAGGATAGAAATCATATAGTTAATATAAATATTTACATAAAGAGTAGTTAATCATATGAATGAGTATCAATCACATCAATCATATGAGTATATGTATCAAATCAATGGACGACCATTAATTCATAAAACTCCCCCTTGAGTGTCCATTAATAAGAGGGTTATTCAATAAAATTAATCAAGTCCTTTTATTGATTAAAGGAATCAGAACGTATGTGGTATAACCGTCTAATTGAGGACTTGTTAAAAGAAGGATATAGAAATGATCCTTGTTGTCATTGTATTTATATGAAAATATTAGAAAATGAATTTGCCATAATTATTATTTATGTACATGGCATAAACATTGTTGAACTCCTAATGAGCTCGTCAATATCGCTATCGTTAAGCGATCAAATTAACACTACTTAACTCTAGCAACTTTAGTATTGCCAGGTTAATAGTGAACCAACTAGATAGGGTTAAGCTAACCCTGAGTCGTATCCCAACGAGTACGAAATTGATTTTTAATATTTGACTCTTATAAGAAATCTATCATAATGCAATTAAAACTATATGATGATATGCAAAAATTTAAATAATTTAAGAATGAAATAGCAAATTAATAAAAGACTTAGAAACAAATTAATAAAAGACTTACCTCTAAAATCAAGCAAAAATTTAATTAACCAAAGTAAATTCTTGATTATTTCTAATTAAAGTTTTTACCTCTAATGAAAGTACATTTCAATTATTAGCAAAAACCCATTTAATTACATGAAAGTTTCTAAATTTAATCAAAGTAAATTCTCAATTAAAGTTAAAAACCCTTTAACTCATGTGATTAACATGCTTGTAGATTAAAACATCTAACTAATTAGCTATGATGTAAAACTATTACTTTTCACGTGATTCAGAGATAAAAGACATAGATGAATGAAAGTAAACACAATAATCAAGAAAACAAAGAAATTATTTCAATTTAAGTCCTTGTTCTACTCTCTTGGGTCTCTTTATATAAGTCTTGATTGGACTTGGACTTTATCTTTTTATATTGCTAAAATCTTTTATCTTTTGATATAATATTTCTTAAATAATTAAGAGATATATCGAAGTTAATTAATTAAAAATCTTTAATTAATTATTTAGCAACTTAATTTTTGTCCAATTTTCAATTATATGCCCCCTTGTTTGATCATTTTTGCAATATTGACCAAAATTGACTATTTGACCATCTTTGGCTAATAGAGGCTAACACGTAGCATATCCTCTCACTCTGGAATTAGGGTTTCCTAAGTGTTGCTTCCATGGTTCACGACTATTACAGTTTTCATAAGGTGGCTGATGGAATCCAGTGTGGTACATTTTCGCTGCTGATGCGAACTATTATGACACAATTTCAGACATGCTTTGTATATGCAGGTTCACGAACGATTGTGGAGTAGCAAGATTCGAACAGTTACGTGGTGATGCAGTCTCATGAACGTGATGCTTTAGTGCTCTTGCGGTGGCCATGCTTGGACGCAAACAGACGTGGATCTGCATCCGAATGGGCTTAAATGGTTGTTGGTGCAAGATAATGGCGACGAGTTCACGTTTCACAAAGTTATTGTCATGGCCGTTGCGATTGAAGTCGCCTACGTCTTGCTTTACCACATGAACATGGTGGTTCGAATAGGTGCAGCAATGACTGCGTTGCGGTGGTGGCGTCGTTCTACACATGATGGTCGTTTTCAGGCGTAGTGGTGGACACGAGCTTGGTTCATGCAAGTTTTGGTGCATTTCATAGTGGTTGCAAGGTTGAACGTTGCAGGTGCGTGGAGGTTTGAAGCAGTTGTTTCTCTGATCTAGTGGTGTCGACGTTGGTGTTTGATGGTGATGGAGACACTGTGTTGGTCACGGTGGTGGCATTGTAGTGGCTCGTGGTGCTCTAATGAGAAGATTGAAGGCTGGCATCGCGGTGGTGGCATTCTGTGCCTAGGGTTTCTTGTTGTGTGGTAAGAGAAGAAGATGATAATGTGGCGCACCCTGATTGGTGCATATGTGTGTGCAAGGATAGTGACACGTTTCATCATATGGTTGGCCACATTTGAAAGATTAGGAGTGCCACATGGCTTGATCCGGCTGAGTTGTGTTTAAGTGGTAGGAAGGTGTAACTTAGAAGAAACCAATGGTGTAGAACAGGTTTTTGGGTGGTCCACTTGAAGAAGGAGAGTGTAAGATTAAAACTAGGGGTACATTTAGCTCCTCAATTATTTCTTTCCAGAACTTACAGATTTTGGACTTAACTTGTAACTTAGAACATTTCCAAATCGACACTTTTAATGACCCAAATAAAATTTCAACTACATTAACAAACGTTAGAATATCCAATAATATTTTATGCAACTAAAATCACTTTTTATGCCATTTTTATCTTACGAACTCAATAAATCCAATAATCACAAATCTTGATTAAATCAATCTTTTAAGTACTAAAATTCAATTAAATCCCCAAATTTAATACTAAATGGGGGCAAAAATTTGAACTCATCACTCACAAAGGCAATTGATTAGTTAAAAAAAGAATTTGAGATGAAAGATCTTTGAAGGGCAAAGTTTTGTTTTAGATTAGAAATTGAGTATTTAAATAAAGGTGTTTTTATACATCAACATGCTTAGATAATTAAGGTGCTTAAAAGGTTATAAATGAACAAGTCATATCTATTATGCACTTCAATAGTTATGAGGTTGTTATTCGTTGATAGAGGCTCTTTTTAAACCTCAAGAAAATGATAAAGACCTTCTTGGTCCAGAAGTACCATATCTTAGTGTCATAAGAACACTAATGTATCTTGCTAATTATACTCGACTTGATATTGCATTTGCTGTAAATTTGTTAACCAAGATATAGTTCTTCAACTACGAATATGAGCTTATTTTATCCAAATGATTCAAAATCAAACCTAAAAGGTTATGCAGATGCATGTTATTTTACATATCCTCACAATGTCACAATTGTTGATCACAAACATGATATTTGTTCACATGTGGTAGCACACTTATTTCATGATGGTATATGAACCCAACCATAGCAACAACATCGTCTAATCATGCATACTTTTTATTATGACATGAGGTAAGTCATGAATGTGTTTGGTTAAGGTCTATAATTTAACATGTGCGAGAAACTTGTGGCTATCCTCGACAAAGATGGAATTAACAACCATATATGAAGACAATAGTGTATTGTTCAATTGAAAGGATGATATAAATATCCAAAAGATTCGTTCATGTCAAAATCTACCAGGTCTATTTAGAAAGTCTTTGCCAAGAAGAACTTATGTAAGTTTACATGAGTGGGAGAAATAATAAATGTAAAGAACAATATTATATAAAAAGATGTATTTTTTTTCTTCACTAGGTTTTTATCCCAAAGGGTTTTCCTAGTAAGGTTTTAACGAAGCACATTCTCTTATCAATGGACACCTAAGGGGAAGTATTATGAATTAATGGTCGTTCATTGATTTCATATAGACTTACTCATATGATTGATATGATTATCTGATTGATACTAATATGATTAATATGGTTAATTACATTACTCTTTATGTAAATATATTTGTATTAACTATTTGATTTGTATCCTTTATGAGTTACATCACGTGTATATATATGTATATATATATATATCGTTAGGTTAAGAACCCTTTGTTTTATTCATGAAATTTGGGGTGCCTCGTTAAAACCTCCCTGGCCAAAACCCTCCTTAGGGAAAAAAGACCAAGTGAGAGAAAATAGTACACCCAGGGTTACAAGTATATGCTACAATACATGTTTTTAACTAAAGTAAAACTTGAGATGGGACACATTCCATGTATTGGGTATTTCTTCCCCCGATAATTGTTCAAGTCTATACGCTCCTCCTCCAGCATCTTCGCGTATTCGGTATGGGCCATCCCAATTGGCGAAGAACTTGCCATCCTTCTTTCTTGCACTGCTGGCCATTCTCCCAACTAAGTCTCCCTTTGCGAACGATCTTGGGCATAGGTTGGCATTATATTTTCTGGTCGCTCGCTGTTTGGCAGCTAAGTTTTGTATCTTGGCTTTTTCTCTTAACTCAAGCAGGAGGTCGAGGTGGGTGCTCATATTTTGATGATTTTGGACTGCGTCGTATAGTTCTTGGCGCAAAGATGGTTCACCAATTTCAACTGGTATCATGGCGTCTACGCAGTATACTAGGCTGAATAGGAATTCATTTGTTGCTTATTGAGGGGTACACCTGTAGGCCCATAACACTTCCATTAATTCTTCTGGCCATCGGCCCTTGGCGTTGTCCAATCGTCTGGCCATATGCCTTCATGTAACTCTTTAATGATGTACTGAGCTTGTTCTGCAGTGACGCATTTAAGAAGTGGTTGGTCGTATCCTCGTTTGTACAGGTCATCGCCTATCATCGTGTATCTGGCGGCTTTAGTTATGCAACTTCTGTCAGCGTCAAGTGGGGGGTTACCGGTTTGGAGGTATTAGATGTAGGGAGTTGTCCAATTGTCGGCTTGGTGTTGGGTTAGGGTATGACAAGTGTTTGTGATGGAAGGAGCGGATAGCGTTTGCTGTAATAGTGATCGGTGGCGGCTTTTTAGCTTGGTGCTGGCTAGTTTGGATAATATGTCAACTTTGACATTTTTGGATCTGGGAATGTGTTGGATGCAGACTTGTTCAAAGGCGGATTGGATGATTGTCCCGACCAGGTGATAGTATTATAGGAGGGTAGGGTCTTTGATCTAGAACTCGTCATTTAGTTGACCCACGGTAAGCTTGGAATCAGTTTTGCACGTGAGAGATTTGACACCAACTTCGCGAGCGAGGGATAAGCTGGCGAGGATGGCTTCGTATTCGGCTTGGTTGTTGGACGTTCTGAAGGCGAAGTGAAAGGATTTTTCGATGAGGATATCGTTGGGGCCTTCAAGGACGATGTCGGCACCTGCCCCTTTTTAATTTGACGAACCATCAACATAAAGTGTCCATTGGTCCTCTTCAGGGGTTCGCTGGAGATCGTTGACAAAGTCTAGGAGGCATTGAGCTTTGATGCGACCGTGGGGTTCATAGAGGTCTCGTTTCTGCAGTATTTTCTGGATGGGATAGTCGGTTTTGACGATGATGTTATGATTTTGGAAATAGGGGCGTAGGCGTCGGGCTGTGTGTACAAGGGATAAGGCTAATTTTTACACCATCTGGTACCTGGTTTTGGGGTCTTGCAGTATTCAGCTGACGAAGTAAACAGCGTGTTGAGTGCCATTGACATCTTAAACCAGCGCGACACTTACGGTGTGATCACCGGTGCAGAAAGGGTATTTGGCCGCGGTTATTTTTGTTATTCTATCCCGGTTTTAGAACCGAGGCATATAAGACAGATGCCAAAAAGGGTTAGTTTTTGGCTTCGGGTGCTACCCGAGACAGAAAACTCATTTTATGCCTCGGTTCTACTGAGAACCGAAGCCATATCTCTATATTACTGCCTCGTTTCAGATGCAACCGAGGCCTAAGACGTTCAAAATAAAAAAAAATTCAGAAACGATACGGGTTCTGGAATACGTCCTTCCATCAGCGATTATGGTTCCTCACAAACCTCACCACCCAATCTCAATCACCTACACAAAATCACCAAAATGAGGATATCAAACCATCACAACACAATACTGCTTACTGGATTTTACCCCTGGAAACAAGATGAATGAAGGACAAATAATGTGAAGAAAAAGACCCTACTAACAGTAATATCTAAATTCAGAAAATATTGTGAGTAGAAGGCACAATAGAAGGCAATAGAAGAAGACGGAAGAAAAGAAATGGTTAGAAAAAAAAAAAGAGAAGGAAGAAAAGGAAATGAGAAAGGAGAGCGGTGTCAAATTCTTGTAGTTAGTTCAATTAGTCTTCAACCATACTTAGATTTGCGAGTCCAATCCCCAATTTCCATTTTCGATTCTCAGAATTTCAAATTTCCTAACTGAACGCCAATGGATCTGACATACTTCTATAGACGCGTGAGTGGATCCCTCCCGCACGCGCCCTCGTCGTCCTCTCTGTGTTTCACCAAACTCGTTGCGCAGTCGCGGCCAATAAGCACTCCACCTGCGTGCACAGAAGAAGATGGAAGAAGCATGTTATGGAGAAGGTGAATAGAAATGAAGGACAAGGAGAAAGAGAAGTGTTGACTTTGATGGAAATGAGGGTTTTGTCGGTAAAATGGGAGGGCGAGGAGGAGCATCGAATTCTGGCGAGCTTGGGCTGACGGTGGAAGTGGAGTTGGGGAGCAATGCCCACCGCTGGGGGGAGACATTCCCGTATGAAGGATGAAGAAGAAGCTTGGTGGAAGAGACATTCTGCGGCTTTAAGGTTTCTGCAAAGGAATGAAGAAATGAATTTGGGCCTAAGGCTGGCCATTTTAACGTTTTGTATATGCAATCCCTTTTCGGCTTCGGGTCTTTTTGAACCGAGGCATATTATTGCCTTTGGCACCAGTTTTGGGTGAACCGAAGCCTATAGACCTCTTTTGCTTCGGGTGTTTTCTAAACCGAGGCATAAAACTTGTCTGGAATTGCAAAAATGCCACTACGCCATTATATGCTTTGGTTCTTGGCCAACCGAGGCATATAAGGCGATGTAAAAAGGAAATTATGCACTAGTGGATCCGTGGCAATGATGTAAACGAGTAGGGGTTGATGGGTGTGTAGCTTATGGAGGATGGATGGTGAGGTGAGGGTTGCTTTTAGTTTCTGAAAGACTTGTTCACAATCGTCATTCCACGTGAACTTGGCCGATTTTTTGAGTAGTTGAAGGATGGGTTGGGTTTTTTCGGCTAACTTGGGAAGGAAGCGGGAGATGGCGGTTAGTCGGCCTATGAGGCGTTGTACTTCTTTGACACTACTAGGGCTTCGCATCTTAATAATTGCATTGCATTTTTCAGGGTTAGCCTCTATGTCGTGTTGGGTAAGCATGAATCCGAGGAATTTGCCACGGTCGACGCCGAAGACGCATTTTTCGGGGTTGAAGCGGAGGTTGTATTGTCTTAAAGCAGAGAAGACGGTAGACAAGTCTTGAGCATGCTGGTGATGACTTGGGGATTTGACGACCATATCGTCAACGTATACCTCGACACATTTGCCCATTATATGGCTGAAGACCTTATCCATTAGTCGTTGATATGTTGCTCCTGCGTTTTTAAGGTCGAATGGCATGACCTTGTAGAAGTAGTTGGCGTCGTCTGTAATGAAGGCGATTTTGTTCATGTCGGATGTGGCCACGGGAATCTGGTTATAACCAGAGTATGCATCAAGAAAACTGAGAACTTTGTTACCGGGTCCACCATCGACAAGTCGGTCAATGTTGGGTAAGGGGTAGGCATCTCTGGGACAGGCTTTATTGAGATCCATGTAATCGACGCACATCTGCCACTTGCCATTAGCTTTCTTGACTAAAACCATGTTGGAGAGCCAAGTGGTGTAGTGGGCTTCTTCGATAAACCCTGCATTGAGCAACTTGTCGGCCTCGGCCTTGGCCGCTAATCGTCGTTCTTTGCTAAGTTTGCGTTTTTTCTGGGAGACATACCGGTACTCCTTGTAAATGGATAGCTTGTGGGACGCGACGTGAGGGTCAGTCAGCAGCTGACCAAGCGAAAAGGTTTGTGTTGTTGATGAGGGTGGGTGTAAGGATGTCGCATTGTTCAGGTTGTAATCCAGTGCCGAGTTTGATGGTGTGTCCATTAGGGAGCTCCAGTGGTATGCTTTCTTCGACCAGCTTGAGGCGGGCATCCCGGCCTACTCTGGGGTCTAGATCATCGCCAGATAAGGCTATGTCGGAGCCGGGTGGTCGTTCAATATGATTGGTTTGAAGAATGGGAAGCTGCGGGCGTAGGCCGGCCATGTAGCATTCGCGTGCGAGTTGTTGGTCGCCATGAATGGTAAGGATGTCGCCGGATGGGGATGGGAATTTCATGGCCAGGTGAGGTATGGAGACGACAGCGCCAAGGGTGTTGAGTGAAGGTCGGTCGAGAAGGACATTATAAGATGTGGGCGCGTCGACGACGAGGAATCGGATAGGAGTCGTCTTGGTTTGAGCGCCATCGCGAAAAACGGTATGGAGGTCGATGTAGCCGTGGGTGGATACCTTTTCCCTAGAGAACCCATATATCGGCTCATCGTATGGGGCCATGGTGGTGGTGGGGAGTTGGAGTTTCTGGTATATTTCCCAGTAGAGGATGTCAATGGAACTGCCTTGGTCAATGAGGACTTTCTTGACAGCGTAGTTTTCTAACTCGACGGTGATGACCATAGGGTCATCTTGCTGGTGATCAAGGCCATGGAAGTTGTCGTCCGTGAAGGTTATGGGGGCATGCGACGTTTGTGATGGGAATGGATAATGTGGTTGATGGATTGTATATGGCGGAGGTGTCTCTTTCTGGAGGATGAGGTGGATCTGCCACTCACAAAGCCACCAGAGATGGTGTTAATAGTGTCGTGTAGGGGCGGGTCGGTAGGGGTGACATCGGTGCGAGCCGGTTTGGGGGTCGCGAATAGCGGGTTGGCTTGGACGTTTGTCGTGGCGAGAACGAGGAGGATGATCGAATTGTAGGGAGTGCGTCGGTGGTCAGAACGAGGAGGGTGATCAGATCGGGGAGGGTGGTCGTCTATGTGCACGAAACAGCGAAAATGGCCAGCACGAACCAATTCTTCAATCTTGTCTTGGAGTGCTTTACATTCATCTATCGTGTGGCCGTGGTTTTGGTGATAGCGGCAATATTTAGTCATGTCCGCGTTGGGGGGAGTGGTCGTCTTGCGTGGTAGTGGGATGAGGTCGGCCTTTAAGGCCTCATCAAGGAGACGGGATCTAGGAACATTTAGGGGGGCATATATGGTGAAGCGAGGTTGTCGAGGTTCACGGAGTCTCGGGTCAAGCCGGAAAGGATGTGGAAGGGGGGTTGCTGTGGAGGGTGTGTAGTCATTGCAGAATTTTGTATGGAGAGTTTGCATCTCCTCCATGCGGACGTAGTCTGCGGCACAGAGCTTCAACTCATGCATGGAGGCGGGTGGGTGGAGGTAGACGTTGTTGGCGTAGGGGCCGGGTTTGAGAGTGAGTGTCATGTACTGAAGTATCATTTCTTGGTTGAGGTGTGGTGTGCGAAGGTCAGCCTTACTGAAGCGGTCAATGAAAGCCCGGAGCATCTCGTCTTGTTCTTGTCTGACGCCGAGAAGTGTGATTGTTGTAGTTTGATGTGGGCGGCTGCCGGTGAAGTGAATGGTAAACATGTGGGAGAGGGTGTCAAAGCAATCGATGGAGTATGGCGAAAGGGTGGTAAACCATTCGAGGGCAGGGCCTTTGAGGGTCCTAGGAAAGGCCTTGCAGAAAACAACATCATGGGAAGTGTAGAAGGCGACGTGTGTGATGTAGACCTTGAGGTGTTCGTTTGGGTCGGTCTCACCGGTGTAACATTCCCGTGTGAAGGGTTCCCATTGGGCAGGGAGGGGGTGTTGGCAATGAAATCGGTAAAAGGATGGCGGCGTCGAGGTTGGGTGGATGGTAGGGGTGAGAGGGGATGGGATGGTGAACGAGGCTGGGAAAGGTTGAAGTGAAGTTGTGAGGGGGGATATGGGTGGTAGGGAGGGTGTGAGGGATGTTATAGGGTGGGATGTGGGTGGTGGGAAAGGTGGCGGCGGGGGTAGGAGCCGCAGTATTTCCTGGAGGGTGGGATGGAAGTGTGTATGGTGGGTTGAAAGGATGGGAGTTTGTTGAGTAATGGTGAAGGTGTGCAGGGTAGAATTGTACTCGCTTTCTTCTTTAGTGGGCTGGAAAGCCAGGGACCCTGCAGCCTCAGATGTTTCCTTAGCCTTTCCCTTTTGATTGGGATCGACCTTAATCTTTCGCCTTAGGCGTGAGTTCTCCTGTCGTAGTGCCTCCATCTCATTAGCACTGCTTTTCTTCAAGTCTGCCAGCTCCTGTTGCATCTTGCCTTGACTGTCTAGAATAGCGGCCAAGTCCGGGGTGATATTAGCAGGTCCTGCAGGACCTGCTTCAGCTTGCTTGTTAACTCTTGCTCTGCTACGGGTAGAAACCATCTTCGAGAGAATGCGGGTTGGTCCGTAAAGTATTATCTCATGTCCCACAGTGGGCGCCAATTGTTCCTGTAAAGAACAAATAAGATGTCAAACACAAGTGTTACCTTACCCCAGTCCGCAATCTCCTTAGTAGGCTTCCTCTCGGCTTGTATATGTCGTATGTGGATATCTCAGTGTGAATTGGTTTGGACCCGAGGGGGATTACCTGCAGAAGAGACTTTGATGCTCAAGTCAGCAAAACCTCTTAGAAAGTCAAATCTCGTAATTAGGAGAGTAATGAATACGTACCTTTAATTGTTGGGGTCCATGCTCATTTATAGATTTATTAATTATGTCTTGCCACGTCATGGGTTGGGCTCCTGCTTGGGCCATAGGTGGGCTTGGGTCATGATCCAGGCTCCTTAATTCGAATATGGTGGGCCCAAGGGCCTTGCTGGTAGTGCCCTGAATATGCTAAGTTGTTGCTAAGTTCGTGTTTAATTATTCTCAGTTAGCGGCTTAGGCCGGTTACTTCTTTAGCGGTCTGGGTCGAGTACTATCATTCGTTCATACATGGTGATTATTATTATTTGCGTCCTTGGTGGTTACGTAGACGAGCTTTATGGATATAACTTGGCTAGGCTGGCTAGGTGTGGTACACCAGTCCCTCAGCCTTTGCCGGTATAGCTATGACAGTAAAGGATGAGAAGTGTTGGTATGTATGGCTAGGCCGGCTAGGTGTAGTGTATATATATATATATATATATATACTATGAGGGAGGAATCTACGAAAAATAGTAAATAAATAAACTTAAATTAAGAGAAATACAATTTGGAAACAGACCTGCATTTCCAAAATTAGTCTAGTACAACATTCTTAAGGCATCGGAAAAGAACTGTTGTTGTAGCAAGTGATTTAAACAAAGATTCATTCTTTCTTTGATATTTCAAAATGTTTTTCCAATTTTGTGATTCTTGCATTCGTTCTGAAACATGTGTTTGATATGTTGTCCACGTTGTGAATTGCTCCGAGTACTCTATGGAAAATTACACCACAAAGATGTCAAATTGAGGAAGTTAATCAAAACCATAAACAAAATGTATCTCTACTAAATTCTTAGCATAAAAAAGTTGGTTAAAGGATCTTAAAAATAAATGTGCACAATTATGCCACGTAGATGTCAGATTATCGTCATCACTGTCTTTGGCTTGATTTGATTTAATTGGATTTTGCGATTGATGAAAAGGCATGGTCGGTCGATAATTGTGCATTGATGAAGAATCTTGATTGTGTAATATGGCGTCATGGTGGAAGTGCCAAACATATTTGATGGTCCAGGAAAAGAGGTTTGATGAGGTGGAAAATTGGGGTAAGTGGATGGTACTTATTAGAATGATGAGTGAGATGGGATGTTATGCTGAGGATGAACATATGTGAACATTTGAGTAGGATGCATCCGAACTTATCCTGTACCAATGCATGAAGGGTGTATTATCATGCAAATGGGCATTTCCATTTAATGGAGTTCCTTCAATGACATGATTGTGTCGTTAATTTCACATTGTTATCCATATTTCATGGTATTGTGGCCAATACCTATCGTTTCTTCCTCTCATATTGTCTTTGTGCGCCTCATCGAGATTTATTGGGTCGAATGTAATGTTTATTCGGAATCCAAGTTGTCACATCACTCGATCGGCTAGTTGAAATTTGATTGTTGCGAAACAAATGAGAGGAATCGTTGCCCAACTAATTGGAGAAATATCAACAACAATGAATCGTCTATGTTCATCACGCCAATAAGGAGTCCATAGAAACTAATATAAAATAGATACTAATATATTTAATAAAAAAATAAAAAGAAGCAATGGGGTGGATCAGTGAGAGAGAAGAAGTCATTACTTTTAACCGAGGGGTAAAGTGGAAATTTTAAATTTTTTTTGGAAATACAGGAGAAATGGTTGGAGGTGTAGGAAGAAACCCCCTTAGAATAGAATTATTTTGAACCTTGTATTATAGACCAAGTAGTATAGGATTTTATTTGAGCCTTGTATTTGGGTTTGGACCATGTAGTAGAATTTTGGAGCTAGAAGAGATGCCCATAATTTTGGGTCTTAAAAGTAGACCCACTAATAAGGGTTTCTTAACCCTAGATGGCGCAAGCTTGGAGTGCAAGGCATCTCCTTTAGCCCTTCATGGTGTGGAAGGTGTGAATTTCTTAGGTCGCAAGTCACACTAGTAGCTTGTTTCACTTGGCTCCAAAATGATTGCATTTAATTAAAATAGTTTATTTAAATCAAATATTATAAAACCTGAGGTAAATTACTATAAGATATTTTAAGGTCTGACGTAAATTTATGTTGAAAATTTTGTCCAACATAAATTTACATCACTCGCGTAAATATAAAACTATTAACATATATAAAAGCAAAAAAAATCATACATATAAAAAGCCTCTTCAGTAATAGTGATTGTGGTAATTAATTACTCATTCCAAACTCTTTATATTTTGTAGCCTACAAACTTCCCTTCTTGTCTATATCAACTAACACAACAACAACACAAGCTGGCTCCTTTCAAAATCCCAACAATTTCATTGAAGAAATCCTTTACTTTAATGGCATGGTTGAAGAAGGAACAATCTTTGATATCCCAAAGGCTCTTGGTACCACCTCCACTTGCCTATTTTCACAAGAAAATAAAAATCTTAGTGTTGTGTTTAGATGAGGTAATTAGAAGGGTGATTGATTTATTTGAAGAATTTAAAATTCATACACTAAAATTGTTGAAGGTATTTCAAATGAATAAAATAGAAGAATTTAAATACCCTAAAAAATATAAGAAATTTGAAATTCCTCTTTTTTTTACTCCTTTCACTCCACTCATAAAGGTCAAGCCGAGTTGGCTTAAATTGAAGACTTAGTCGAGTTAGCATAAGCAAAAGGCTCACTAGAGTTTACTTAGACTCAAGGTGAAGCCGAGTCCACTCAGATTGAAATTCAAAAGGGGTCAGCTCGAACCAAAGCTCAAGTTAGGTTGATCCAGATCGAAGATCTTGCTAAGTTGGCTCAAGCCGCATGTCTTGCAAAGTATGCTCAATCAAAGGTCACAAGTTCTCTTTAGTTGTATCTTCTTATAGTTGTTATATGTATTGTATATGAATTTATTTTGGTTTCAACGGTGTCTTTTAGGATGAATATAACAAAGTAATTATATATACTTTGTTTATGATTATTAGATAGCAATTATATAATTATATAATATCCTGAGTAGTAGTTTTGCACTATTAATTGAAATGTTACAAATACAAGTGATTTAAGTGATTTATGTTATAATAATTTTAGTATTTATTTAACTTATTTATTATTTATTTAAAATTTAAATTTTTACAATAAACAATTGACAAGGACATAAATTTGAAACTACAACAAAACATTTTAATGATTATTTTAACAGTCAATACACATGATACAATAATAGGTTTTCTAAAATTAATAAATTTCTAGATATAATAATATAATCACAAAACTA
>Ga0214545_1007166_pt1 | contig 18885 bp, 4 predicted proteins | sample CNSS4metaG_FD_160064 | JGI IMG/M metagenome (GOLD analysis project Ga0214545, IMG submission 160064) | Root nodule microbial communities from cowpea collected in UCLA plant growth center, Los Angeles, California, USA - CNSS4 | ecosystem: Host-associated > Plants > Roots > Nodule | place: USA...
ATAACGATAACTATTTCTCTTCTGTAAATTGTTTGTTTTTTATTCTTTTAAAATTGTGGATATAAGATTATGTAACATTAGTTTTGTTATTGATATATTCCTAAAAGTATTATAACTTTGTTTTAATATAGATAATAACAGAATATAAAAGTTAAAAAAACCTCTAAAAATAATTTGACTCTAAAACTGGGAAAAAAAATTTCTTAAGAAAATCTCCTATTGAAAATATTAATGCAGTGTATCTTCGGTTATTCTCTGGAATAATATAGATGATGGCTATCAATATTTATATTATCTAGAGAGCGAAGTTTCTAGTTACTATATATTAAAAAAACCACCAAACCTTATCCTTTCAAATAAATGCTAGGTTTTCCCTCCGTTTATTCTGAAACAAAAAACTGACATTAAAAAAAAAAAAAAAATCTGTCTGATATCTTTCATTTGTACTTATAACTTTTGTACAATCTTATCCTAAGAAGATTCATTCAATGTGGGTCCTCTTCAGACAATCCCACTTTTAAATATCAAATCTTTTATATCAAAGCTCATCAAAAGGGCTTTTCTTTCCCTTTAAAAAAGATATGCAGGGGCAAAATCGTCTTCTGCTTCATTGAAATATGCAATGTGCTATCTCCAACATGGTAACCCACTTTTCAATACCACTGGCTATAAAGAGTACATAGAATTGAATGGTATTATTATTATTATTTTCTTTTGGAAAACTATTCATGCAAGTTGGGTCATTAGTAGAAGTAATTAAGGTTTAAGATGTTAAATCTTTTAAAAATGAATGCAGTTAACTAAAACAGGATAAGTTGAGACAGAAAAAGAGTGTTTTACTTTTTTTGTCAAAAGAGGGTTTAATTAGTTTGGTTGTTAACATTAAATAACATGGTATTCTTGGTAACAAAATTCTCTCATATGGGTAACTTTCATTAACCAAAAAAAGTAGTTAAAATGAAAAAAAAAAAAAAATTTAAGTGAATTGGTCAGCTAGTGCGTAGATTCCCGAATTTAAGAAAATGTATTTAATATTAGCAAAGTTCTTAAACTTTTTTGGAATGAAAAAAGTATCACAAACTAAAACATAAGTAATTAACACAAAAAAGGATATTTAAAAAAAAGTTAGATTTTGGAGTATTACCTAAAATTAAAACAGACCTTAAAATCCAAATAAAAAACGCGTAAAGAGATAGTTACCAGTAAATTTCTCAAAACCCAAAAAAGCCGACCATATATATTAAAAAAACGAATTTGTGTTTTTTTTACTAACTAAATCAATTTAAATATGTTAAACAAAGTCAACTTTATATTCTTAAAATATATCAACTTATATATTTCACCAACTGAATTAACCTTAATCAGTTAAAAAGGGTAACAGTGCCATTATTAGAGTGTTATAAGCAGATGATATCATATATATCTTGGTATAGTATAATACCATCATCTTTGTGGATTATCCTTGGTTGCATGCAGAATCTTTTTCTGGAAAACATCCATGGGAAAGTGTTCCTTCAAGGACTCTCTAAAGGCTCTGGAAGCTGATATTCAGTATGCTAATACTCTGTATGTTCTCTCTTCCTATCTTGTCTTTCTCTTTAGGGGCAATTCATTGATTGAGTGAGAAGTTCAGCTTCAAAACCTTATATGCATACTCTTCCTATTCCCAGATCAAAATTTGATCTTTTTTCTTTTCTCTCTCTCTGCATAATTGAGGGTCTCTCATGCTAATCACTGAAGTTCAGCACTTTTTTTATCTGATTTTTAAGAATTGATTGTTCCGTCTACCACTTTTTACACCTTTTCTGTAATCCATGTAAATATTGTGCCTTTTTGTCATTTGAAGCTGAATGCTACTCAGTTTTTCTTGAGGTGGTAAAGTGGGACCTTGAAGCTGGGATTTTTTTAAAGAAAAGGTTCATGATCTGCACCTCTGAATTTGTATGAAACCCAATTTCCTTGTTGGAACTTGATAGCATTGACATGCTTGTACTTGGATCAGTCTCACAGATTCTTTTAGCAGACTATGGCCCTTTTCTGATGTGAGTCTGTGCTTAATGTGCTTCTTCTTTTTCCCCTCTTTGCTGTTCTCTCTTTGTTAGGGCATTGGACCATCCAAGGGAAAGAGATGGAGGGTGCTTTCAGATGAGGATATCTTACAGTCCAGCAGCTCCAATTTTTCTATTTCTTGTTCAGTGGGCTGATTACCGCTTGGCTGGTGCTCTGGGTTTGCTCAGAGTTCTAATTTATGTGGTATGTATGTTCTAAATGTTGAAGTTACAAGGTTTTGGAGAGAAAAAAAAAAAAGATAATAACTTTGTTTAAGAATATGATGTGCTTGTGGAAAAGACTGAGTCACTAACCCTTACTTATCATGGTAGCTGCTCAGAAATATGAAATCTAATCCTGAAGTATAATCTGAGATACTCTGATAAATTTAAAACACTTTCCCTGTTTTGACACTAACCTGATGTTCATGTTTCCTTCCTAGTTTTTCATTTCTTGTTCTGAAATTGTCATCATCTGTTTGCAGACTTAATTTTCGTTTAACATATGTATGTGCAGACTTATGGAAATGGGAATAATACAATGTCAATATATGAAAGGAAAGCAAGCATCAGACAATTTTACAGTAAGTATATGCTGTGAAGAAAATGTATACTTGTATAGCTTTATGCTTGTTGCTCACTCTAGGAGCAGCTAGCTATATGTTCTTGATGATTAGCATAAAAGTAACATTTTTTTTTTCTGTTTTTTTGTTTTGATGATAAACAGCTGTTATATTTCCTGCTCTGTTGCAACTTGAGAAAGGCATCACGGATTTGGAGGAAAGGAAGCAGAAAGAAGTGGCTCTTAGGTACAAAGGAAAGAGTGGCTTCACGGAGAGAACACTGTCTGATATTGACATTGAAAGAGAAGAGGAATGTGGAGTTTGCTTAGAGGTGAAAGCTAAAGTTGTGTTGCCAGATTGCTGCCACCATATGTGTTTGCAGTGCTACAGAGATTGGTAAATTTCTCTGGTTCTGATTCAATTACACAATTTCATAATCTCACAAATATTATATTCTTTACAGTCATATTCTATATTTTGCTGTTGATTATATTTTTGAGGTAAAACCAAGTCTTTTCATGAATGAAACATGTGACATTAAAAGAAGAGGATGTCTGTCTCCTCTGTGATGTAAATCATGTGGTGCAGATGTTTCTGTGATCTAAATTTATAACCAAAATTATATCAATGAGAAAATGTTGTATGTCAAAATAGGTGGGGAGCATTAATTCTTCACCGACTTTTTTGAAGACAGAATAATTGTTGACTAAAAAGGTTGAGAATGGTTAAGTTCATAAATTGTTATCATATTGCTTTTACTTTATAAAAAACCAAATCCTTGATTTCATCAATGTCATCCTCTTTTTTACCCACCACACCCCACCAACCAAAATTAGTTTACTTATTATACTAGTTAGTTGGTATGACATATTATGACAATTGTGCTTGTTGATTCAGGTGTCAGAGGTCTCAGTCTTGCCCCTTTTGCCGGAATAGCCTGAAGAGAATCAACTCCGGGGACCTTTGGATTTACACAGACATGAATGATGTTGTTGATATTGGGACAATTTCCAGAGAGAATTGCAAGAGGCTGTTTCTTTACATAGAGAAGTTGCCTTTAATTGTTCCAGATCCCAGATACGTGTTCTATGATCCATTTCTGAGATGAGTTTCTGAGATGTGTTGTGTGGGCTGCACCAAGGATTTTGGAAAACAGTGTTGGTTCACCTTACTTGTACATGCATTTTAGACCAGAATTTAGTTGTATATATTTAATTGCCTTTGTTCCAACCTGCTTCAAGTGGGTGATTTAGTCCTAACCCAAGTTCCAGTATTCTGTTATGATTTCGTGATTTACTCGTTATATTATATAATAATGTTCCTAGTTTTTTAGGTAAACCAAAATTTTATTCAACCATAAACTGTACTTAACACGGTTAGGCCTGATAAGTCAATGATACAAATTCTTTTTATCCAAATTCAATGATACTCATTACTACGGATGCAGCAAATGACTATTGAAAAGGACGTGAAAGTGACAGAATCATGTCTATCCACTGTGTGGGATCCACTCACTTACAAGATTCCTTTTATTCATGATATTTCGAAGCATGTTGAAGCATAACACGAACCCAACTGAACTTGTCCCTCTCATCATCTACTTTGATGTTAATGCCTTTTTTGTTCGTGTTCCCTGGTTAAAAGTCTCATCCAAAACGAGTGAACCAAACACATGTAGTGCCACTCACAAAATTTCATTTATTTCCTTCAGTTACACAATGTTAATCTTTTGCTAAAAATTCAGAAAATAACTCTTGTATCTGTGTTCTTACCGAAAATGGAAATTTATCTGAGAGCTAGAGTTTAATGAATATTATTCAGTAATTAAAATTATTCCAATTATTAAACAATGCGAATCCACAACATAACCAAGGAAAAAGTAACAGACATGTCACACAGAAATGAAACTAGGACAGGGTATGTTGAATAGGCATGTAATCTCCATAAAGTCTGGGATGATAGTTTTCTGGAGCATAAGCATAGCCTCCATGACAAGAAATGTCAAGGCCAGTAACTTCCTCATGAACAGGAATTCTCAATATCTCAAGCTTGTGCAGGGCATAGAATATAGGGCCCATTGTTACACTTACCCATCCAAAGATTGTCAAAATCTCAATCACTTGGGCTCCAAACAATCCCCAACCACCTCCAAGTAGGACACCATAGGGTCTTGAAACCCCAATCTCACCAGAATTATACACTTGAATCACAAACTCCTCTTTGGCAAACAACCCAGTAAACAACAAACCCCAAGTGCCACACCCTCCATGCAATTGGGCTGCCTCTAATGGATCATCATAGTTCAACTTTAGGGCCACAATGTTCAGCCCAATCAGAACCCAAGCCGACACAAACCCGCAAATAATGGCGGCCCACGGCTCAACAACAGAGCATCCGGAGGTGATGGCAACAAACCCACCAAGCAAGCCATTGCACACATCCATCGCATCCCAGTGGCCGACTAACAACCGTCGACCAAACAGGGTAACTATCCCAGCCGTCGAACCAGCTAATATGGTTGTCACGGCAGTTCGACCCACCGAGGTCCAATTACCCTGATCCGACGTGCCGGGATAGGATACAAGGATCTTGTCAAAGGATCCTGGATTGAATCCAAACCAACCAAACCACAGCAAAAACGTTCCAAGCACAACAAGTGTTGCACTATGGCCTCTCAGAGGCATGGGCCTGCCCGAAGCATCGAATCTTCCGGTCCGTGGGCCTTCTATGATGGACCCCCAAAGCCCGGCAACTGCACCAACCAAATGCACCACTCCACTCCCGGCAAAGTCAATGGCTCCTGAGCCCAACAACAAGTGAGTTGAACTTGGACTGAGCCAACCACTGGATGACCACACCCAATGAACCGCAACTGGGTACACAAAGCCACTGAGGAAAAACGAGAAAACAAGATAGGCACTGAATTGAGTTCTCTCAGCTATGGATCCACTTGTGATGCCTGTGACAGCTATAGCAAAAGCCCATTGGTAAAGGAAGAAAGCATAGTCGTAAGTGGCATTTGGAATGTGGGCTAGAGCAAACAAATGAGTGCCGATGAAAGCGTTGGAAGTGCCATATGCAAATGCAAAACCGAAGAGGTAGAAGGAGATGCTACCAACCACTGCATCAACCACGTTTGTGAGCATTATGTTCATAGCATTTTTGGCACGCACCGAACCTGCACATATCATGGCAAACCCAATTTGCATCACAAAGACGAGGTACGCTGAGAACAGAAGGTAGATTGCGTTGATGGAATAAGTCACACTTTCTTCCCATGAAACCCCCATTGTGAAGTGAAGCACTAAGAAATGGGAAAATTGGTATATTAATAGAGATATGCGATATGCGATATGTGTAAACTTTGAATGGTAGTTATGTAGCTACCTTGTGCTCAACCGTTCTAAGGGAGATGATTAAAAATTGAGTTATATAACTAACTTCATTTACGTTTTCTTTTTCATCATTAATGGTTTAAAAAATATACTCTAAACAAGGTCACCCTAACTATTTGGTAAACGCAAAATGCATATATACTTTGAATCGTGTTGTGTTGGTTGTTAAGTTAGCCGTAGATAAAGAGTGATCATAATTGAAAATTGAGTGTTAACTTTCAAGAAATATGTCGTGCTTCCTATAGGCTCTGGAAGTAAGACGAAATTAATGTTTAATTATCTGTATTATATATATAGATAGATAAATAGATTTTTTCTTTTGTGTCCATATTTCAAAACACTAATTTTATTCTTTAAAATATAATTATTTATTAAAATTTTTTATAAAATTATCTATTTTTACTTATTCTCTTTTTTTTTATTTATCAATATTTATTTTTTCATCTTTTCTTATATATTTCACTTTATTTTTAATAAGTATAATTTTATTTTATATATTAACTTAATAATATTATATTATCATCATCTATTAATATAATATCATGTATATTTAAAAAATGCATACACACATATGTGATGTGTATACGCTAGTATAATATATTTTAGTTTGTGTACTTGCTTACTTGTATTAAGCATGATTTTTATATAAAAGATTTATGCTTTGTAAAATTCAAATTCGTTTATATATTTATATTCAAAATTTTAATATATTTTAGTCTTTAAATTTTAAAATAAATGAATATAATTAGAAGAGATTTTCAGTTATATTGATTTTATTTTACATGTCAAATACATCTCAGAATAATATTTAAGTTGTTTATGTCATTTAATATGTTTCCATTCAATCTAAGCGAAAAACACACTTAACACGTAAATTTTTTTTCAAGTAATGTAGTTAAAATGATTATTCATTCGTTTTTTAATGTTTAAAAATTATAAAATTAAAAAGTCATAAAATCAAAAATTTATAGATAATTTTATAATTAAAAAAAGGCTTAAATTATAAGACAGTCAAATTAGAAAATGATTTAATTTAAAGAAAAAAGAAATTAATAAAATAATTATTTTAATTTTAAAAAGTAAATATAGACAGGAATGCCTCAATTTATGGATTTATATATAGAAGAAGATATGAATATAGTAGATGCAGAGATATTTTGATTCTTCAAAATTTTACTTCAAGATTTTAACTTTTATAATTTTCAATTAAACTCCACAAGTGTTTATGGAATGTTATCGATGAAGAGAATCAAGATCTTATTTCTTCTCTTATATAAATTCCACGACAAGGCATGAAATTGTTACATTAAACCTCAACTTTATTTCATTATCATTAATTATTTATGAAACATTCCCATTTTCACCGAGTCCGGTACAACCGCAAATGCAACATCCATTGAGGCAATACTTTTTGCAAGTAGGCTTAAAGCATCGTAAATTTTTGCAATCATTTGCCGTTTGGCAGTTGAATTGACATGCATTCACAAAACCTGCAAAATTTGTTTATCCTTGTCAAAACCTTCATTAAAAAAAATGTTTTATGAGAGCACACAGATAACGTAAGTGTAGATAATTGTATACACAGACAAAGAAAAACAAAGAGGAAAATACCTGTTTCAAGTGCTATCAGAAATAAAACTATCAAACAAGGAAACAACAATGAAGCTTTTGCCATTTTGTGTAAGTCTGTGTTGAAAGGGAATTTTTTTTTTTTTATAATCAATTTTTCTCACTTGTGGAGTTGTGTGTCTATTGGAATTATTTATAATAGTAATAATAATCAAGTGCATTAATTCTTCATAATAAAAGCTTTTTGTCTTTTCAAATTAAGTACACTAATAATAACAATAAGGGTAAAATGTATACTTTTCGGAATGCATTAAGTCATGGGGTAGTGTTATCACAGTAGCACTACAATTAGAAAGAAATACCGATTAAGCGTGTAAGTTCATTAATTTTCATATGACAAAAACAAATCAAAATCAAGAATTAATTGTTAACATATAAAGTGCACCGATTCCTTAAAATATTTGTAAGTACAAAATAGTATACATCAATTATAAATTGGTCCATAATTGATTTTTATTATTTGTAACTTAATTGGAAGGTTAGGATTAATGTCAACTTGTTTGATCGAATGGACTTAATTCAACTTGGATATGACCTAACTTGTGATATTGTCAAACTTGCATCTAACTTCTAGATCAACCCTATCTAAGGCTAAATTAACATAAGCTAATGTGAATTGGGTCTAATATGAATCTGCCTTGACTTGATCTAATTTGATTTGATTCGAGATAATTCGATTTGACTAGGTCAACATGAAACCAAAACTAATCAACTTGATGTACCCTTAACACAACTCAACCCTACATGGTTATGACTCGATTAGAGCCAACATGGAGTTCGATTCGACTCAGTGTGATGTAGACTTGACGTAACTCGACCTAAGGTGGGTCAAACCCATCTTAGTACAAGGTGGGTCCAACTTCACTTGACTTAAGGTAGGCCCTGTTAGACTTGGTACGAGGTAAGCTTGACTTGACTTAGCCTGTTGGTGTCCAACTAAACTCAACCTAATGTGGGTTTGACTTGACTCCATTTGGGGTGAGTTCAACTCTACTCGGTCAAACATGGCACAATTTTATGTGGCCCATTGTAAGTTTCACTCTGCTTAATCAGTGTGGGACAAACTCGACTTGGTACAATATGACTCGACTCGATGTTGATCTAACTTGACTTAGCTTGACACAAGGCTTTAATTTGGCCCAACTCGTCCCAACCCTGACTTGGACTAATTCGGGTTTGATTTGACTCATTTGACCTAAGAAAGTCTTAACTTGCTTATCTTACCTTGATTCGACTTGGTTTGGTATAAATCCAACCTCTCCCAGTCTGACTCGATCTAATTGAACTTAGACCAACTTAACTTATCCCAACTCAGGAAAAACTCAATTCGGCTTGATCTAGGTGTGACTCAACCTTATTCATCTTGACTTGGGATCAATCTACTTGACTTCAATCCAATACACTCTTGTCCATCTTTACCTTAGATTAACTCAAATACACATAGTCTTTACCAACATGGGTCTAATCCAACTTGACCTAACAAAAGTGATTTTCAATGTCCAATAAAATTCAAGATACTAAGTTTTTTTTTTTAATTTTGCAATATAGAGGACAACTAAATTAATTCTCCAAGAATTGTATTCAGTTTTTTGTATTTTTTCGGTATAAATAAATTTGAGAGCTTAGTGATTGAAAAAGACAAAATGTAAATTGGAAAACAAATTCAAATATCAAATGTGAAAATTGTAGAAAACAAAAACAGATCAACAACAAATGCAAGAATTAAACAACCAAAATTTCATAGATCTCTAAAGATTCATATCCAAGTATGAATAATTAATCAAATAAAACGATTATACAAATTAAATGTCATTCCATCTCATTCGTATTTAATTATCAAAATTCATTAGATTTCTAATTTGAATTCAAATTTCAGACACACAATGTGATATTACAAAGAAAAAAAAAGAAAATTAGAAAAAAGAAAAACAAACTTAGAATGATGAATGATTAGTACAAAACTCCATTCGATTTGTTTAATCTTGTTTCCATTCGCTGATCCTCAAAGGTTGAGTTGAGTTATCTATTATTGTAAAACAGAAATACAACCAAAAAAAGTTGAGAAGACAAAAATAAAAATAGTTTGAAAATTTAAAAAATGATTTTTGTCAACTTATTTTAAGCACGATTGGGCATTATATGAACTCTAAGTATTGAAGAAAATGTGGGTCTAATAATGTGCTCTAATAACAACTATAAATCCAATTATAAAAATTTAAGTTAATATAAACAAAAATTAATATAAGGAGTTTTTTTATAAAATTTCAACAAATATATCTCAACTTCTAAGAAATGTAAAAAAATAGTAGAGAACTACAATTCCAACAAATTATATGTTTATTGAAGCTTCAAAATTTGGAATCCAATGATACCAGAATCAAACAAATTAAAATTTTAATTTTTTATTACCAAATAATGTTTTTCATGTCATCAAAATTTAACGAGTTTTTTTACATCATCGCTATTATAAATAAACGAAAAAAGACAGTTATAATATATATATATATATATATATATATATATATATATATATATATATATATATATAGTAACATAATACTTCTATTTTATTATACAATATTTTCTCACAAATTCACTTTTAGAGGAATTATATTTCATTTTACAATCATATTTTTTTAACATTCAAAGATTTATAGTGTAATATTTTTTATATACTATATATTAAAATTATGTTATTTGTTAATTACAAAAATATTTTTTATTTAATTAAAATAATATAGGATATATAAAATTTTAATAAATTAAATTAAATTAAATTAAAATAATGTAAAATAAACCGATACCGACATTCGTATATACATATACATAGATAGACCTGGGAGAAAACAAAGTTCTAAAGAAAAAAAAAAACTGAATTGTTGTAAGTTCAAAGGTATTTTTGAACGGGATTGTGTTCCCTACGGGTAATTTGATGTACTGGTTTCATTAAGTGTTCGTGTACACATATACAAAAAAGAAGGGTTAAATATGTTTTGGTCTATCAAATTTTAGTGAATTTTGAAATTAGTTTTTTTTCGAAATTTATCAATTTAGTCTTTTATTTTTAGAAATGTGTAAATTCACACATTTATAAAGATGAAAGACTAAATTAGTATCAAGTTTCGGAGATGGGCTAATTCCAAAATTCAAGACCAAAAATATATTTTACAAAAAAGAAAGAGAATGATTGAGGAGATGATAAAAAGTGTTGATTTTTTACGTACATTTTTTTTATTTTGAGAAACATATATTATTTTATCTATTTTACTTATTTCTTTTATAATTAGATGATCTTCTAATCTCATTATATATATTATAACGTAAGCACATGTTTCCGCTAATAATCAATAAAATTAATATATGTATAAAAAAATGATAACATACTTATTATTCTTATTATTAATCTATAAATAATATGAAATTATTAGAGAAGAAATATATTTGTTTTAGTTTTATACAATTTGAGAACGAGTTATGTGGAATGCAATTGATGAAGAAGAATTGAACTTCTCTTATTTATTACCGATAAATTTTACAAGAAAGACATTAAATTGTTACGTTTAATTGAGGTTTTTCATTTCCACTACAGGTACAGAGACAGCAAAAGTTGACGCATTGCTTGGTGCAACCAGGGCAGTGCAGATTACCACAAGCATGTAGGCCATGGCACGGGTAGTAACAACCATTCACAAAACCTACAAAAAATTTTCATCCATTTCACAAAACTCACATCAATCATATATCAATTCAATTCATCATACATCACTTCTAATATAAAATCTAATAATAATAAAAAATATATAACCTTCTTTTACGTAATATTCAGTTTTAATTTTTACACAATAAAATTTAGATTCACATATAAATTCTCAATAAAAATAAAATAAAATGTAGATAACTTTATAAACGAAGAGAATGGAACATACTTATGGTAAATATTACGAGAAATAAAATCATTAAATAAGGAAACAAGACTGAAGCTCTTGTCATTGGTGTGTATCTGTGTTTGAAGGAATTTTTAGAATAGTTTTGCAAGTTAGAGAATTGTGTGTGTCTTAAATTATTTATAAGAGTTAAATATATTTTTGTCCCTTCAGGGAAATTAGTTTATTTCGAAAGTTTGGACCAATTTAGTTTTTCATCTTTTGAAATACGTGGATTTAGTCATTTTAATTAAATTTTATTAGGTTTATTTGATGTTTTGGTACGCATTTCAGGATTGTATTTGAGTTGTTTATATTGTTTAATACATTTTTTTGAATGTTAAGTCAAATACTAATGTGAAACGCGTTTGAAATTTCAAATAAACTTAACAAAATTTGATTAAAATGACTAAATCCACGTATTTCAAAAAATAATTAAATTGGTCCAAAGTTTCAAATGAATTAATTTCAAAATTCACTTAAAATTAAGATACCAAACCATATTTAACCCTATTTATAATTATAACAACAATAATAATAATAATAATAATAATAATAATAAAGTGCATTAAATTATAAGAGACAAAGATATAGGTTAAAGTTGAAGTTGGAGCTTTGAAGATTATTTATAAAGTCTTAATTGTTACATAACATCCAAGTTAATATAATTACTCTATTAATTAAAACATTTCATAATTGAAATTAAGCAAAAAAATAATACATAACCTTATTTGTTTACACTAATCTTTGTACCCGTTTAGTATATGGGTAACTTTTTTCAACAATATTTAATATTTAATGATAAAAATGAGGTGGAGACCTTTAAACACACTAACTTTCTATTATACCATGTTTTAATATTATAATTTTATCATATTGTCGATGTGAACTAACAAATTTTAAATTAATTATATAGTAATATTAACTTTAATTACAATTTAGTAGAAAAATAATAATATATAAAGTAATTATAGATAATATGATTAAGTAATAAAAAACCAATACTTAATTAATTTATAATATTAATAATTAATAATATTACTAGAAACAAAAAATAATTAAATAAATATAATTGGATCTGATTTCCCGTCTACTAGATCTGATTCCACGGTTTTGAAAGTTTGTACAATAATAATAATAATAATAATAATAATAATTAATAATAATAATAGTAATATTGAGTTTTTGGTGGTAGGAATCGATTCCAATAATGTTGAACCGATTCCATTGGGTTTGTGTTTATATATAATAACTAATATTTTTAAATAATAATAATGTTAATAATAAAAATAAAATAAAATATTAATATAATATTTATTTTAAATATAAGAATAAAATTGTAATATTATACTTTAATATATTAAAATTTTATTTTTTATCTATCATATTATTCGAATCATCCATCATATTTTTACAAATTTTATCTATAAATTCAATTTTTTTTCACTCCAAATGTCCTAAAGGAGGTTATGTATAATTTAAAAGATTAATTCTACAGTTTCAACATTTAATACTGTTTTAAAATTATTCAACAATTAATACTCTAAATTTAATGAAGGTTGTACGTTATGTTTGACTGACCAAATTTCATATTACATAACATTATCTTTATTATAAAACTTAATTTATTTTGTGAATATAATATGTCTGATTATTTTGATGATCTGCTTATAATTTTTTCTACTATTTTATTCGATTATTGACGTTGTCAAAATACAATTTTTTTTTTATATGCATAATCAAAATTTTAAATTTTATAGCATGTTAATACAGAGATGTCGTTAGCATTTCAAAAGGATTAAATTACAAAGTTCCAACATGTAAAATATATGCTTTTATATTATTAAATAACACTTTTAATCGTTTATTTTAAATAAATTACTTCAATAATTATATTTATCTATGATGCACAAATACTATATGTGTATTGGATACGACACGTATCTGATATGTCAGTTACGTTTATTTTCAAAATAAGATACGTGAGATATACGTGGTATATGAATATTGAAAAATATACAATATTTCTTAAAAACATAATAAATATAGGATTGTTTTTATGTGAATCAACATTAAAACTATATATACTAAAGTTGTCAAAATAACAATACAAATTATTGTCATCGTAGAAATACTATTTAAAGAAAACTCTTATATAATGATCAATTTTAGTAATCAAAAATATGCTAGAGACCAATTTAGAGACTAATTATTTTGGTAGCTAAAATTTGACAGCTAATTTTAGTAACCAATTTAGAAACCAATTCATAATTGAAACTATTTTAATCATCAATCTAGAGATCAATTATAATTTTTTGGAACTATTTTAGTTGTTAATTTGATCACTATATAGTGACTAATTATTTTTTGTCACTAAAATTGTTCATTATTCAAAGATTTACTTGTAGTATACTATTACTTTATAAATTAGATACTTTATTGATAAGTATCGATAAAGTATCCTAAAGTATCGAACACAATACAGATTTAGATACGTGACCCAAGTTGAAGTATCGTTGCATCATAGATATTTATCTATAACTATATATAACAATATACGTTTTTTGTTCTCTGTCTATAATAATTTTTTTTTTATTTTATCTTTTAAATTTTCTAAATATTTTTTTAATTTACTTTTATAACATTTTGTAACTGTTGTTTTAGTATACACAACTCTTCCTCAAATTTACTATTAATATATTTCATTTTATTACACTATTTTTAAGTTCTATTAATATTTTCTAAACTCAATTAAATATTTTTAATATAAAAATCATATGATAATTTTCTTTTATCATGATAAATATATATATATATATATATATATATATATATATATATATATATACTTACACGTAAGCAAACATTTCCGCTGCTAATCAATAAAATTAATATGTATGAAAAAATGTTTTAAGTAACATATTTACTATTATTATTGTTGTTATTATTATTAATCTCTAAGCAATATGAAATTATTAGAGGAGAAATATATTTGTTTTACTTCAGTTTGAGAATGAGTTATATGAAACTTCTCTTATTTATTACTGATAAATCTCACATCAAAGACATAAAATTGTTACATCTTTATTTCTGGTTTTCCATTTCCATTGCAGTTACAAAGGCAGCAAGACTTGACGCATTCCTTTACGCAACCAGGACAGTGCAGATTACGACAAAGATCACGTGGGCCACGGCACGGGTAGTTACAACCATTCACCATGCCTACAAAAATTTCTCATCTTCGTCCAATCAATAATTATACAATATATATTATCTATAACTATATATAAAGGGGATTCCCTCTTTTGTGTCCACATTTCATAATTCCAACTTTACCCTTTATAATTTAATTATTTATTAAATTTTTAAAAATTAACGGTTATTTTTATAAGTTTTTATAAAATTATTTACTTATCTCTTTTTTCTTTTTTTCTCTTACTATTCATCAATAGTTATTTTTCTCTTATTTTCTTCGTACATTTTATTTTATTTTTTATAAATATACTTTTATTTTGTTTATTAAATTAATAACATTACAATATCATCAATTCTTAATATAATTCAAAAAATGCGTACACACAGACGCGATAGCGCCTGTGTTTACACTAGTATTTCATAACTTTAATTTTTCATTTTATCGTGATTTAACGTAGATAATTGATTAGTGTATTATTATTATTTTTTATTTTAAAAAAATGAGTAATTCACACTAAATTATATAATGTCAGAAAAAAATATCAGAATTATATCATTTTCCTGAATAAAATTAGTGTTTCATCCATTATTTTCTCACAAAACTCACATCAATCACATTTCGATTTAATTTATCATACGTCCCTTCTGATATAAAATCTTAAAATAAAAAGATTATAAATCTTTTATATAATATTAGTTTTCATTTTTATTCATTAAAATTTCGATTCGCACATAAATTCTTAATAAATAAAAAAATACAGATAATTGTATTAAAAAAAATGAGTGGAAGATACCTGATGCAAATATTACGAGAAATAAAACCAGAACGCAAGGAAACAACACTGAAACTCTTGTCATTGATATGTCTCTGTGTTTAAAGGGATTACAGAATGATTTTTCAAATTACAGAGTTGTCTCTATGAAGATTATTTATAATGATGATAATAATAAAATAATAATGACAACCATTGTAACAATAAAGTACCATAAATTCTAAGACACAAAGATATAAGTTAAAGTTGATTGTTTAAAAAGTTTTAACTATTGCATCCTTTATCATCCTTTATCATGACATGCATATTAATATAACTATTCTATTAATTAAAACATTTCATAATTGTGTTAAACAAAATTACTTACATAAATATAATATATGTATTACATCTCTTTACTCACATATAAATAGTAACGAAGCAGGATGGGAACAAGTCTCGCTATTTCATATCCACCTTTTTAGATAAAATTTATTCTCATTTTTATATCCAAACTCAATGTGTAACAAACTTTTGTCTCATCTTCATCCTCATCAGATAACGAGTATAATCTCGTACTCATACCTCTACCCGTTTTTTTACTATTAATTTTAATTAATTTTATAAAATAATAAAAAATTATGGCAAAGGAATCATAATATTATCAAATATTTAATATTAGGAGGATAGTTGTTTATTCGATATGAAATACTTTGAAATAAATTCTAATTATTTATATTTAGATTAAAATACCAAATAAAATTTCATGTGAACCAAAACATTTATTAAATTTGCAAACTGCAAACATTAATGAAACCTAATTGATAAAATTTAAAAATATTAAAAAAAAAATAAAACGAAAACAAATATTCTAATTAAAATATATTTTAAATGTTTATTTACTTCAAATTGTTAAAATTTAATGAATCTCTTTTTTATACACTAATAATACATCACTTGATCCATCCTTGATCAAAATGACGCAAAGAACAAATAATAAACATAATAATAAAATTTTAACATAGATCTTGTATCTTCTGAACTCTAATATATGTTGGATGGTGATAAAAAAATATTCATGGTAATTACATTAAATTTTTATATTATAATAAATAATTTTTTTTATACAATTATAGTGAAAAAATTACAGTATGATTGACAATGAGTCAGAAAAAAAAATTAGAAAATATATCAAAATAGTATTCTACATGATAAAAATAAACAACAAATAAAAATATAAAAAAAAATTAACAAATGTGTGTCTTAGAAATAATTTGAGAAACTATTGAAAGAAATCGCACAAACGAAATGTATAATTAAGGATATGATAAATGAAAAATACCTTAGAGATTTAAAAAAAAAATCAAATATAAAAAAAAAATATATATATATATATATAATAAAAAAAATTAACGAAACAAAAGAGTCGTTGAAATGAAAATAAATGTTTTAAGTAACATATTTACTATTATTATTGTTATTATGATTAATTTATAAGCAATATGAGATTATTAGAGGAAAAATATATTTGTTTTAGTTCAGTTTGAGAATGAGTTATATGAAATGCAACGGATGAAGTAGAATTAAACTTCTCTTATTTATTACTCATAAATCTCACATCAAAGACATTAAATGTTTACATGTTTATTTCTGGTGTTTCATTTCCATTGCAATTACAAAGGCAGCATGACTTCACGCATTGCTTTACGCAACCAGGACAGTGCAGATTACCACAAGGATCATGTGGGCCATGGCATGGGTAGTTACAACCATTCACCATACCTACACAAATTTCTCATCTTCCTCCAATTAGTAATTATACAAATAGTAAAAATAATAAGGATCTCATCATTTTTCTGAATCAAATTGGTGTTTTATCCATTATTTTTTTCACAAAACTCCCATCAATCACATTTTTATTTAATTTTTATCATACGTCCCTTCTGATATAAAATCTTAAAATTAAAAGATTATAAATTTTTTTATATAATATTAGTTTTCTGTTTTATTCAGTAAAATTTAGATTCGTACATAAATTCTTAATAAATAAAAAATACAGATAATTGTATAAAGAAAATGAGTGGAAGATACCTGATGCAAATACTACAAGAAATAAAACCAGGACGCAAGGAAACAACACTGAAACTCTTGTCATTGAATTTTCAAATTACAGAGTTGTCTCTATGAAGATTATTTATAATGATGATAATAATAAAATAATAATGACAACCATTGTAACAATAAAGTACCTTAAATTCTGAGACACAAATATATACGTTAAAGTTGATTATTTAAAAAGTTTTATTGATTACATCCTTTATCATGACATGCAGATTAATATAACTATTCTATTAATTAAAACATTTCATAATTGTATTAAACAAAATTAATTACGTAAATATAATATATGTATTACGGTTCTTTACTAACATATAAATAACAACGAGACGGGAACAAGTTTTGTTATCTCATACTCATCCTCATAGAAAAAAATTTATCTATATCTTTATATCTAAACTCAACATGCAACAAACTTTTGTTTCATCCTCATTCTTATCGGGTAATGGATATAATCTCGTATTCATATTTGTACCCGTATTTTTACTACTTCAATATTAATTTCAATTAATTTTTATAAAATAATAAAAATTACGGTAAAGAAAACATAATATTATCAAATATTCAATATTAGGAGGATAGTTGTTTCTTCGATATCAAATAATTTGAAATAAAATATAATTATTTATATTTAGATTAAAATACCAAATAAAATTTCATGAGAATCAAAACATTTATTAAATTTGCAAAGTGCAACATTAATGAATCCTAGTTAATAAAATTTAAAAATATTTTTAAGAAAATATAAAAGGAAAAAAAATATTCTAATTAAAATATATTTTAAATATTTGTTTACTTCAATTTGTTAAAATTTAATGAATCTTTTTTTATACACTGATAATACATCACTAGATCTTTTATCAAAATGACACAAAGAACAAATAATAAACATAATAATAAAATCTTAACATAGATCTTGTATCTTTTGAACTCCAATATATGTTGGATGGTGATAAAAAAATATTCATGACGATTACATTAAATTTTTATATTGGAATAAATAAAAGTTATTTATACAATTATAGTGAAAATTACAATATGATTGATAATGAGTTAGAAAATAAAAATAATTAGATAAAATATATTGAAATATATTGTACATGATGAAAATAAATAACAAATAAAAATATTAAAAAATTAACAAATGTGTTTCTTAGAAACAATTTGAGAGACTATTGAAAGAAATCGCACAAAGAAAAAAATGTATAATTAAGGGTATGATAAGATGAAAAATACCTTAGAGATATAAGAAAACTTATCAA
>Ga0214545_1007167_pt1 | contig 18883 bp, 5 predicted proteins | sample CNSS4metaG_FD_160064 | JGI IMG/M metagenome (GOLD analysis project Ga0214545, IMG submission 160064) | Root nodule microbial communities from cowpea collected in UCLA plant growth center, Los Angeles, California, USA - CNSS4 | ecosystem: Host-associated > Plants > Roots > Nodule | place: USA...
TTGGTTTCATGCTAACCCAACGCGGCATAGAGGCTAACCCTGAAAAATGCAAGGCTATCATCGAAATGCGCAGCCCCACTACCGTCAAAGAAGTCCAACGCCTCATCGGCCGCCTCACAGCCATCTCCCGCTTCCTACCCAAACTAGCTTAACAAACTCAACCCATAATCCAGCTCCTAAAAAAATCCGCCCGGTTCACATGGACTGATGATTGTGAACAGATCTTCCAAAAACTCAAAACAACCCTAACCTCACCCCCTATCCTCCACAAACCTGACACCAGCCAACCCCTGCTGGTATATATCACGGCCACCGACTATACTAGTCTGTCTTTTAATTTCCTATTTTGATTACTGATGCACATTGTACCTGGTTTAGTTGTGGCATAGTTGTGTACCTTGGTTATTATATGGAGTAGTGTTTAAACTCCAGGACTGTGTTTCTGTATTATACTGTGTGACACTTCCTTTAATCATGATTATAAATTAAATGGGGTGTTACAATCTATAATTTAATTTTGCTGCAACTTGTATTAATCCTAAATAAATTAAATTATATCTATCTTTAATATGTTGATTTAAACAAAATTATTTTAAAAAATTCAATTTTTTTGTTATTTTTTGTTTTTGGATTAAATGATATCATCTTTAAGATTGATCTAAACGAGTTTTTTTAAATTTTAATTTTTTTGTTATTTTTTGTTTTCGGATTGTTGAATTGTACTACTATATAGATTTCATCTTGATGAAAATACCAAAATTCGTATTGTTTATATATATGATATTATTTTTTTAGGATGTCCTATGCCAGAAATACTTCATATTTTTTTATAACTATTGGTATTGATTATCTCTTTAATTAGTTTTCTATCTCAACTATTTGTAATTCTTTATCATTATTATTTATTATATTTTGTATACTTTGCGTGTTTTAAGAGTTAGAGGTACTCAGTTAGCAAAAAAACTAAAAGTACAATATATATATATATATATATATATATATATATATATATATATATATATATATATATATATATCGTCAATAGACGGGTTCGAACCTATGCGGGCATAACCCAACAGATTTCAAGTCTGTCTCCTTAACCACTCGGACATATTGACACTTTGCTAAGTGATCACTATTAGGGTTAACTGTTTAATTAGCATTATTATTATCGTATTAATATATATTATTGAAGCAATTTGATTTTATCTATAACAATCTATACAAATTCACATCCATTGATTTTAAATAAACACCCCTTGATGACAATTTTACATATGTCCCATTTAATGGTTTTGCTATCTTTTTCCAGCCATGAACGTAGTTCCCATTTTACCCCCAAACTCTTGAAGCTCGTCATTCTAATTGATGGGTTGTATTACAAAATTACGTTTCCCTCTCATCTTTGATGTTCATTTCTCTTGTTATTGATTGATTGACGTATCTTTGCTATTAGAAACTTGGAAGATTATAGATTCATCTGGTGTTTTTCTCCAAATCAAATTTTCATTGTGGTTTTCATTTTTGGTGCTCTCCATGTGTTGAGACTGTTTTGCTTTGTTTCAGGTAAATTTGTTTTTCATTTTGTTGTTATATTTTTTAGTATCTTTCCAAACTTGAAATCTGATTGTATTTGTAACGTCCCATTTAATAAATAATTTATTTTAAACGACACGTCACATAATATAATATGAAGAGCAAAGTTTCGAAGTATAAAGTCACTCCTACAAACATCCAAAGTACTTAAAATAGAAAGTATCAAGGGCACACCACAATGCCAATACAAAAGGAAATACGTTGACCGATATAATTCAAAAGAAAGCTAAATGATAAGGCAATACATGGGCCATAGCCCTGAAATAAAATTCAGACAAGCGGAAGCCATCCCAGAGGCTAAGTAGCGGAATCACCATTTTCCTATAGACCACGAGTAGTTCTCGGATCTGCTCACATCAATAAATTGATGATCATTGCAAAGCGAGAAAACCACACACACAGAACATACAACAAGCAGAAAGGGTAAGCTAGAGTAGACAACCATTTATCTTACAATTACATACAATTTCATAGTCCAAAATGCATATGTCAACCAATCATGTTATGACTTGCAAACAATACACTAAGACTCACAACACGACTCATCCGGATACATATAACTAGTCGGATTCAGCGGATGCTTGCACTTGTGGTGGTCTTTACTATTCTACCGAGCTGCTCTACCGAGCCAAATGTTACTCTATTTCTTTCTTCCACACACAAGGTTAACCCTTAAAGTGTTTCGGGCGTCCTGCTACTCTCACCACTCGAGTTAGTACGATCTATGTGAGGATAACTGACTCTTTAGAGTGTTAGGATGCAATCCTTAGCTTGAATCCTTACTAAATTATATAAATGGGGCACCACCATGAACTCCCACTACCAGGGGTCATGGAATTACATCCCGACCAACTGAGGCACCACCATGAGGTCTCACCTAGAGGCTTATGGAATTACGCCCTAACCAATGAGGCACCACCACGAAACCATCATGGGATTACGTCCTAACCATACCAATATCATGTTCCACCAACCAAGTATGTATTATCACGCATACCAAACTCATGCCAACATTTACCACCAATTCTTCATTCATAATTCATACCAAGATCATGCCAAACTTATCATTTCCAGCCCATAAATCACTTAACACATGCATACTTAACCAATTCATGCCTTAACAGGGTAATACAATCATACAAGAAATTACCAATCAAAGACATGAGAAAGAGCAGGCACCAAGCAAACACTTGCACCAGTCTCACTCAAGCCATGGACCCTCGCTCAGGCGAAAGGGGTCTTTCGCTCAAGCGACAGGCCCTCGCTTAGGCGAGACTGCCAACAGTGAAGGTTGTTGATTTCGTGAGTTCTAGCTTAGGCGAGCCCTCCTCGCCTGAGCGAGGCCACCCCTCGTCCAAAGGTGAGGCTCCTCGCTTGGGCTAAAACTGCAACGATATGCCAAGGCTCTCATGCGTTCTCGCTTAGTCGAGCCCCTCTCGCCTGAGTGAGATGTCACCTCACTCAAACGAAAGCTCTCTACTTGAGCGAGAGCTCGAGTACAAACCTGGCCTGTTTCTACATTGAATGGAAGAATGAGATTGAGCTTGAGCAAACTTGGTCAAGATTGGGGTTAAACCCTAGCAGAGCACAGTTTTGGGAGAGAATATGGAAACAGTGTGGCTGTTCTCTAAAAATGAGAAGAATGAGTGGGGTGTGTTAGGGCAGTTTAGGGTCCTTGGCCCCCTTTGGGCCAGCCTTAGGCCCAACTGATTTGGGGCAACCCATTTAAAATAAGGGCATATAATATAAGTGGGCCTTACAATATTCTTCTTACTTTATTTCATTGTTATTTTTAACCAGTTTGTTTGTATTGTTCATTCTTTTGGTTTTGTGTTATTGTTTCCTGTAATCGTTTTGTTTATGTAATTTTTCTTTGTTTGAGTTTCCTTTTTTATATTCTTTATAAAGTTTGTTGTTCTGTTTTCGATTTATTTTGTTATATTTTATGTTAGGTTTATTTGAAGTTAAATTTTTTGTTTGTTTTCCTTTGTTGAATGAAAGAACATATTTTTGCTTGGTTTATTTAGTTGTTACTTTTTGTATTTTTAGTTTTGTATCCATTTTTTTTATTTGTATTGTGTTTTGTTTTAGTTTTGTGTGAAATTTTCCCTTATTTGTTCAACTTTAAAGATGAATCGGTACTCTGTGAATGTAAGATAATGCATGTTTATTCATATGACTTTTCATTTTGATCTTAGTTTGTTTTGTGTAGATTTATATTAATATGTATTCATTATTTATGTAAATTTGTACATTGTTTTTACCACATTGGTTATAGATGGCCTGAAAAGTTGATTTTATTGGTGGGATTGATGGACAGAAAGAGACTCTTAAGCTTTGTGTTAGGACAATTGATCTTTGGTCTATTCAGAACCGTGATTCTAATGCCCATTTGGAAATGATTCTGATGGATTAAAAGATAATGTAGGTGTTTTCTTTTGTTTACTTGATTTATGACAATGTTGAATTGAGGGAAAGACTTACATTATGAATAATTTCAAATCTGTAACAAATCAATGTCAATATTATGTATATGATCACCCTTTTAAGTTATTGTTTATAGGAGCAACATCTGTTAAAGAGCAATTACTTCCTACCATTCCAATGAAGATTTTCAAGTTTAAGTTTATTAAAGGTGTACTTAATGCCAATTTCTTTCTTGATTTATTGGTTGGTAAGTTTGAACACTGGCAAATCAGATTTTAATTTATTTAGTTTTTCATCTGACTTTCCATATCAGTCATTACATGTTCTTAGTTTTCAAATATTTGTTTTGTATTAGATGTCATTGGTGTTGTGGACAATGTCAAGACGAAACCTCATTCTAAAAATTTGTTTTTGATATGCATGATTTTAGGTTAGCTTATTTCATTGTTTTGAAATTTATGTCGTTTCTAGTCTACAAGAAATCAACTTATTATCTACGCCAATTTTTTGTAGGTAATGTGTTATTTTCGTAGGTAATGTGTTGTTATCTACGAATTACCTACGAAGAAAATTTCGTAGGTATTGAGCTGTTTGGTAACTTTATCTACGAAAATATGTTCTAGATAACCTATCTACGAATATTATCTATGAAAAAAAGACATAGATAACTATCTAAGAATAACCTACGAACATGATTATCTACAAAAATAGTCATGGATAATTTACGACTGGAGTTACCTACGAAATATTTCATAGATAACTTATCAACGAAAACTGTCGTAGGTTATTTATCTCCAACATTCTGCATATGTAAATTACCTATGAAAATCGTCGTAGGTAATTTACATATGAAACTTATCGTAGGAAATGTTAAAATATAAAAAATATATATAAAAAAATTAAAAGAGTTTTAATTTGTCAAAATTATCATTAAATATTACTAATATTGATTGATGTCAGGACTTACGTATAAACTCTAACTGTAGACAATACAGTAAAAAATTGTGTCTACTCAATTATAGCTCATAAAAAATTATAGAATCACAAAATATAGTAGTTTTATATCATACACAAGAGAAGTGATGTCTAGACATAAAAGCTAGCCTCTACTAGTAGATCCTACAAATATCCCAACAATGAAATAACACCTTCAAATATAATAGCACATTCTTACAAAGGTTCTAGCAGCATTCATATCATCACATCAAATGAACATTAAAACAATAAATATAAAATAAAGAAGATAACATAAAATAGAAAATGAAATACATAATATTTTAAAGCCATGCATAATAGTTTATATCTTAGCCCTAGGTCATCCAACAATTTAACAACTAACTAATTTTAGTCATAGGTTAACAAGTCCTATAATTAAGAAACTGACTAATAATCTACATAGGTCAAGTTCTACAATTTAAAAACTAACTCCCCTAGTTCATAATTAAAAACCTAACTAATAATTTAGATAATGAGAAGAGTTTTGTCCATGATGTTGGTCCCTCTCTTTAGCATCATCCTGGTTTTTGTCCTCATTTTGTGGTTGTTCATTGACGTCTTGCAAAATGGTTTGTGCGGTGGGAGGAAGAAGAGGGAGAACAACAATTACTAGGGATTCTAATTTTCTCTACAGTCGTTGATTCTTGTCGATTCTCCTCCCTAGATTGACGAATCTCTTCTTCCAACCTTAGAATTTTTTGTGAATGTGTAACTATAGAACTAGATGTTTACTATGTGAAGGCTTCCCTGCAAAGATAATTTTCATTTAATTTTCCAACCTTAGGATTTTTGCCACCATAAACAACTATAACAAACGTTTTCCTTAACTTTTTTTCCTCACCAAGGTCCAATGGAGATATTTCTTCTCCTCCACCACAAGAAGTAGCCTTAGATCTTGCTTGGGAAAATACAGTCCAAAATTCCTCCTATTATTAAAAAATAGACATGTTATATAATGACAAATCTTTATATTTAAAAAAGGAGGAAAGATCTAAGAAGTTAGAGAAAATACATATGCTTGCTTAGATCTGTGATCTACAAAATCACCAATATTCTTTCAAACATGAGTATGATGGAAAAGCTCATTAAAATGCATATGACGACCCAATTATTCTACCTATAAACTAAAATAATTAATCATGATAAAATAGTAATCAAGTTATATAACAATATTTTTCAATGTACATACCATTCGAAGGGCATGCTCGTTGATGGTGATTTAGCAGCCTGTGTGCAAACATTAACCTTTCTCAAATGCTCGATTCTTTTGATTACAAGCACTCTTTGATCGAAAGTCAGGTTGGTTCCACTTAGCGAGCAAATTGTTCCATACTCTATCAAACATCGAGTAAGGTTTTTTCCCAAGTTTTCTTACTTCCATGAAGATTTCATAAAGTCTATGAGAGGCCTTTGTGTTGAAAATCTTTCTAATCTTCTCCTAGTGTTCAGGTCTTCAAGTAACATTTCTCTACATTAAGAGATAATCTAGTTAAAATATTGATTATTAAAGTAAACAATATATGCAAAGAAATTAAATATACTTAATTGAAATTTATTAAAGGGTAGGTTACAAACATAAACTTGCCTTGAACCTTTGGAAGAAGACATCCTTCTCTTCATCCAACATTGCACCCAAGTCAACCATGGCTCAACCTATCATTGCTTAATTGTCTCTGTGATTGCCCTGGAGGCAACTCTACTTAGGTAAAACCTAAGAATATAAACACAATTTCACTACCTAGACCAAGACTAATAACTAAAGTAGCTAGGATAAGTAAAAATCTGAATTATACTAACCTACTATCGTTGCAATATGAATTTTCAATGAAACTAAGCTTGAACTCGATAATATCGCTGCAACCTCTAAAACCTAGTTCTCTTCAAAATAGTTAATACATTAGATTGTTCTTCAAACCAACTTTGAAGAAGGTGAACGAGAAATTGTAACACCCCAATTTCGGGACGTCACGGAACGTTAGAAAATTTTTGCGATTCGCGGAAAAAGAAATAACCATTGAAAATGTTCCAATTAAAACTCTTTAATTTAAAATCAAAGAGGTAATCCGAATGTTAATTTGAAATAATAATATTAATAAATAAACAAAGTTCCAACTAAATACTAGAAATTAAAAGAAAATTTCATAATCTTCACTTCTTGATTTAAATCAACAAAATAAACCATAAATTCCCGAGTCCACTCCATCCTTTCCGATATCTACTTCGAGTCAGAAATATCTGCATTACCGTCTGCTCCCGTATTAACACACACGTTATACGATCATCGCACAGGCAACAAACACACAAACAAACAAATAGGGGTAAGCTAACCATAAACAATGATATTCATAAAAGACATTCATAAATAAAACATGTCCAATAATACTCAACATCGCATTCAATTAACACGGAAACTTTATGATCACAATCCATCCTTGGTTTGAACGCACAAACCCCAAACCCAACATAGTATCGCATTTATCTAAAATCTTTATTAAATTCCACAAGAGTTTTCAAGCAAATCAAAATACTTTCAACAAAATATACACCGTCACATCATGCTTGAAAAATATAGTTCCATAACATAAACCCATCAACTTATCAAATAATACATTCATACAACGAATCCAACGAACGACATTCATTCTAACACAGGCGTAACATCGCACACAAGTAACTATCCTCAAACAACCACTTTAACTCCATAACCATGCAACCCATGAAAACATATGTAATTCAAATCAAGCAAGGTCACACTAATAAGTATAGATAACCAAATAATATCATAGCATTATTTAATATTATCATGCCAAACAATACTTTCGAAAAATACCAAAAAGAATAAGGAAACAACTCCATGCACGTCATCTCACAACCATAGGGTATATGAAACATACTTTTAAAACCAAAGAGCTACCCACACCTCCAACGTTAAAATATCTCCATATATATGTGACAAAGAAACCATGAATTGTAGGAAATGTATGCATGAAAAGCATGTGGACCCCATGGTATTCTACCAACCAATCAACATGAAATTTGCAAAAAGAAGAAAAGACTAAAAATAACGTAGCTGCACCATTATGTAATTATTTTACCATTTATTTACTTACGGTAGGCCCTACCATGAGAGAGGTTTGGTGTATGGCTTTGCTTACAAGCATCCAATTACGAAAGAAACATATAACCCACATTCTGCAACCACTATGCAAATGTCGCATCATGCAAATGTCACCTCATGCTAAATTCACCAAAAAGAAGACTTTAACCCCATGGAAAAGAATATAACGTGAAAGCACTAAGAAGATATACTATGTATTTAAGTAATACATATTCCAAAGTCTAAAATCAGATTTGCATGCATTTTTCATGAATAAAGAAAAGAAACATAAAAACACCTTCTTTCTAATAGAAACCGTGACCCACCCATTCCAAAGTTAAATACTAGTTGCTTTGACTCTTTTTTCTTTTGCACCAGAGCACACCTAAAGGGGATTAACTTTAAAGATGAAAAACTACAATATTAGAAACCAAAGAGAAACTCCTGCTACCTCCAACATACACCTCCCATCAACCCCAACTACATGTTATGAAAGAGAAATAATCATGCTATAAAGAAAAACAAGTGCAGAAATAAAAATGCAGAACCCATCCTTGCACAAAGCTGTAGCACAATAAATAAGAAGCTTTCCACCAACCTTTATGAGTCATGGTTCATGTATATATGATAGATAACCCCAACTAAGAAAGTTTCCAAGAAGATTTGGAAGGAAATCGCCACCATAAAACAATGTTTTTACGTAATGTATAAAGAAGAGAAACCCAATTCATATGATCTGGAACTTTAGAAACTTGAAACAACCATGCAGTCCGTGGCATGAATCATACGAGTAACAAAATACTGCATCAACAACCCATTAAAGTTGCACCATATATATAACAAGAATAACCAACACATTCACGACACTAATTTGACAGCACCAACCAATCCAAGGACTCATACATTGAACAATCCAAATATAATAAAAGAAGAAAGAAAAAGAAAAGATCAAACTTCAAACAACACAACAAAATAAGGTTGGCTTCCCCTACCTCTGGTAGTAACCTTGATCTTTCGTTTCCTAATTCCAACCCCTCACGTCTTCCTCTTGAATTCCTCATCTCACCCTCTTCTCTCTCATGCAGCATATATCTTCCAAACCTCGTCTAAGTTTTGTAGGTTTTAAAAGAAGACCCTACTCCGTTTTCTTTAGTTTTTATACATACGTTTTTAGATAATATATATCGTTTTTATTCACTTAAATATATGGCAGCAAAGATTTACAACAGATAAAAAAACAGATTTTGTAGCTGCAGAGAGATTAAAAAAACAATAACCATATATATATATATATAAGCAAAGTGGAAAAAGTGGCTTTCAATAGCCATGCACGTGAAGTGAATGGAGAAAGTGGCATGAAATTTTCCGAAAATCTCTGCACCATCGTGAATGAGGAGAGAGAAGATTATTAGGAAAAGTTTCGTGGGTCCCACCCCAATTTAAATGAGAAAAGTAATAAGATTTTAAACCAAAAACTCCCAAAAGCAGCCAACCAGGTTCGAACCACAATCCTCGCAAACACACCAAATACCACAACCATTAAGCTACACACTTATTCACGATTTGTTGCGCGCTTATTACCTTATAAAACCTCGTTTCAAACAAATCATAATTAGATTAAATTAAATAAACAACAACTTAGATCACTCAATTAATAATTATTTTCTATTTCATAATTTAATAACCTAATTAAATTAAATAAATCAACAATATTAATCTAGCCATTAATTTTCTTTCTATGTGTTTTCCTTTAATCTAATTTTTCCCGGGTCTTACAGAAATGATAGAGGTCGAGATAATTAACCTGTTTTAGGAATCGAACTCGACGTCGCTGCAACCTTTTCAAGTTCTCTTCCAAGCTTGTCGACACTGTTTCCAAGCTGAAATCAAAACCCTAATGTTTGCACTTCTTCACTGTACGAACTTCGACAGCCTACAATGCCTTTCGTGCGAGCTTCTAATGCCTCTGACAGTCTCCGATAGGTCAACCCAAAGGCGTAGTGATTCGAAGGCAAAGTGTTTTGTTCAAACTTAGGAGTGTTTGTGTTCAAATAACATGAATGTCTCTGTCTTCGACAACCGTTTATTTCATAGGATTAGGATTAAGTTTTAAATTTTATGTTTTCATTGTTGACTTTCATTTTATATTTCGTATCGTTTTTTTTTTTTTTTATTATATATATATATATATATATATATATATATATATATATATATATATATAATTATATACTGATATCAATGGTTAGTTTTTTAAAAAATTAATTCTTTTAATATTAATATTTAAATATTAAATGAATTTTTGTTTAATTAAATTAAGTTAAATATTCATATTTTATAAATAAAATACATACATATAATTTATTTTTATTTATAATGTATCATAAATAATTTATTTCATATTTAAAAATTTTAAAAATAAAACAAACTGTACCATAAATATAATAATATATAATAATATGTAACAATATAAATTAATTAATAATTTAATAATTCAGTTATTCGAATAAATTAATATAAAATATAAAAAATAGAGTAAACGATAAAAATAATTATCAAAATAATAACATATCGTTTCATTTTCAATATAAATAATAAGAATTATTTTAATACCTTTTATAATTATATTTAAATGGAAAAAATATTGCATTAGTTAAATGTTAGTTATTATTTTAAAAAAATATATAATAAACATAATTTACAAATAAGGGATAAACTTATATAATAATAAAATATATTTTGGATAATTTGTTAATATATTCATAGTTTTTAAGAATTTTAATAAATTTATTTTTTATAGAATAATTTGTATATTATTTTTTTAATTAGAAATTCTATTTATTAGCTTTGGATTAGCAACAATTTATAGTTAAAACCTTAACTAATTAGTTTCAACTTAGCTATCATATTATGTTGTATCTAATCCTTAACTAATTAGTTCCAACATAGTTACCATGTTATGTTGTGTCTAATTCCTAATTAATTAGTTTCATCTTAGCTATCATATTATTTTGTATCTAATCCCTAACTAATTAGCTTCAAATTAGTTACCACGTTATGTTGTGTCTAATCCCTAACTAATTAGTTTCAAATTAGCTACCATATTATGTTGTGTCTAATCCGTAACTAATTAGCTACAACTTAACTACAATATTTATGTTGTGTATAATCCCTAACTAATTAGCTTCAAATTAGCTATCATATTATGTTGTTTCTAATCCCTAACTAATTAGCTATAACTTAGCTACAATATTTATGTTGTGTATAATCCCTAACTAATTAGCTACAACTTAGCTACCATATTTATGTTATGTTTAATCCCTAACTAACACTACCAAAAAATTGTCTATTATCTACGAAAAATTATCTATGAAATTTTTTTCGTAGATAATTTCATTTTATGTACGAAATATTTTCGTAGATAACATTTATTTTTGTGGGTAATACAAAACAAAAATTACCGACCAAAGTTTCCTAGATAAACATATCAGACTTTGACAAAAATGTTTTCCACGAAAAATTACCTATCAAAACTAATGTAGCAAAAAAATATTATAAAAAATATTATTTTAAAAATTTACCTACGAAAAAAAATTCATATGTAACAATTATATAATATCTTTAATTAAAAATAATATCTTATCTACGGTACAATTTCGTAGATAACATGTTTTTATTTTCTCCCAAATAGCACTCTTCCTCCCTATACTGCAAAAATCTCCCCTCGCTGACCAAACATGAGTTTTGTTGAGCTACCGAGACCTTCATTTCAAATTGTCAAAATAGCCATCGTCGGTAGAACGTAGTGGCACCGATTATCGTCAGCAGCACCGACCAGTACAAATGTAGTGACGTCTCGACATTATATTTTTGCTCATCTCTGTCTCGATGCTGACGCTGATGCGAGAAAAGAGAGCCTCTCAATTGGAAATTGTGTTCCAGCTCGAAAGGGTCAGGTTCTCGGGCGACGCAAACCCTAATCTAGTGAAGGAAGCATAAACCCTTAGTGAATTGGGTCTTTTGGTCAAGTAAGTTATGAGTTTAGGGTTTTACATTCTGGATTTTTTTTTATGATTTTATTGAATCCCCACCTTCTCATCGTCATCATCTTAAATAGAAACATATTTGAAGCAAGTGAGAGATTCATATATCGAACCTATTTTATAAGACCACACAAACAAACGTCTAGGAAGAGAAAAATGAGCGGGATGTCAGTGACCGCTTGTACACATTTAGGAAAATATGAGCTCGAAAAAACCATTGGCGAGGGAAGCTTTGCTAAGGTAAAGTTCTCAAAGAACGTTGAGAACAAAAACCATGTAGCCATTAAAATCCTTGACTGTACCACGTACTATTCCATTTATCACTGTCTCTTTTGTTTTCGTGGTAGATTGTGGAAATGGAAAGATCTCTGTTTTTATAGGATATGATTTTTTATGTACAAAAACGAAATTATATACATGTGTGCCTAGCCAACAATTACCTTATGTACATGTTATGCATTTCTGGTTTGGCCATAAGAAATATAAGTGCTTAAACTTGAAAGCATATTGTATTAGTTGTTACTTTCAAAATGGAATTCATGTGTCTCATTTTGACTTTCATTTCAGCTACATTCCTTGTTTTAACTCTTAACTGAATGTATTTATTACAGGAGGATGAACTTCACCGCACTACTTGTGGAACTCCAAATTATGTTGCTGCTGAGGTACCTGCTTTATAATTTTAAGTATTAGATGCAAGACTTGATTTGTAACTCAAATTGCATTGGAATTTATATGGTGAGCTGTTTATGTTAGGAGCTTAATGATAGCTCAGTTTACATGTCCATCATGGTTTTCCTCAATTTACATGTCCTTCATGACTGGCCTAGTTGCTTAGTGAAGACACTGTGCAAGGATATTATCTCTCCATGTAAGTCATTTTTGTGTGCCATATTACATATTAATTCCGCATGAATTTCTATGTGCAGTATGTTGAACTCAAATCTAAGTTGCTGAAATGAAGTTGAACTATTCTTGATAGAAGAATCTAAGGTAGCTACAGAGGTACTGAGCCAATCTTTCATTGTTTTTACTAATTAACCTTTCTCATATATTCAATTCTTTCGTGTGGTATGGCACTTGTAGTTGGATTGGTTGGATTAGGATTATTTCAACGTGGGTTCCTAGTGGTAGGTGTTACTTAAATCTCCATCTTAATTGTCATAATCTCTATACTATTTTTTTGTTGACAAATGGCCTTTTATTGACAACAACTTATGTGAATGCAATACAATATCATCATCTTGAATAAATTTTATTTTGAATAATGATAAACATTAATATTTAAGAAACTTTTTTAAAATCCAATCTTTGAGGTTGTTACCTGTTTAAGAGACAACAATTCAATAATAATGTGTTTGATTAATGTTAACGTATTAGATTTCTGAAGGACTTTGCATGCTTCAAGTCAATCACATCATACAGGAGTTAGGTGATTTTTCATCAATTACAGAAATGAGGTATTAACATCAATGTCATGCAAGATGATATTGAATGGAAAACATAGAAAACAAACATGGAAAACATGGAAAACTTTTTATTCTGCATTTCTAAACAAAAAATGATCATTTTAGTCATGCTGCATAATTTTTTGTGTTTCTGTTATATGATTTCAAAGTTATAGTTAAGTTAGTTTATTTAAACACTTTGATATAATTTCATTTTACAAATTTTTGAAGGTCCTTGTTGTCCCAAGAGAAGTACGGTGTGCTCCTTCAAATCATGGTCTTTGGACCATACCAACTAGATTTGTTATACAGGTAGTTAAGTACCGTGACACTATTATTTAATTATTTAAATTGGATAGTATAGAGATATTTTCTACTGCACACTAAAAAATATGGTAATCTGCATGTATACACTTATTATTATATATGCATGTTGTAATATCATGCCTATTAATCTATCATTAAATTTCAATGATCGATTAAGTTAATGCAGGACAAGAACAGTTTGCATGCTGCCATATTAAAATGTTTTTTTTTTTTTATTTCAGTTATCTATGAACTTTTTTGTAGGTAATTTACCTACGATGGTTTTCAGAGATAATTACTTACAAAATTTTTCGTAGGTAATTTACCTACGAAATATTTCGTAGGTAATTTCACTATTGGATGATAAATTTTTTGACGAAAATTTTCATGGATAATTATGGACGTTCCAATTTCGTAGAAAACATTTATGGATAAGTTATCTACAAAACATATTTTCGTAGATAAAGTTACCTACCAGCTCAATACCTACGAAATTTGTTTCGTAGATAATTCGTGGATAACATCATATTACCTACGAAAAAAGCACATTATCTACGAAAATTTGGCGTAGATAATAAGCTGATTTCTTGTAGTGTAATTAGCTACAACTTAGCTACCATATTTATGTTATGTTTAATCCCTAACTAATTAGCTACAACTTAGCTACCATATCTATGTTATGTCTAATCACTAACTAATTAGCTACAACTTTATTACCATATCTATGTTATGTCTAATCCCTAACTAATTAGCTACAACTTAGCTACCATATTTATGTTGTGTTTAATCCCCAACTAATTAGCTACAACTTGGCTACCATATTATGTTGTGTGTAGTCCCTCACTAATTAGCTACAACTTTGCTACAATATTAATTTGTTGCTAATTTGTACTAATTAGTGAAGGATTAGCGAATAAAATTTTCCCTCGCTAATTTCCCTCGCAAATCAACAAATTTCTTACAGTGTTGAAGTCCAATAAATATAGCCAAAAAACACACCAATAAAAATCTTATTAGTTGCCTGATTCTTGAGCCCAAAATGTTATAATATCATCTAGTTGCTCAATATAACCCTAATGAACAAGAACACAATTATGAAATAAGTTATCAGATAGTAATAATGGAATATAAACATGAAACAAGAACATAATTTATGATTCTTTCATTTTATTGTGCATGATTTTATCACATTTAAAAGTTCAAAAAATTTGTTATGAATTCAAGAAAAGGAAAGAATAGTGTGGAAAGGTTGTGGTTTGGATGAGGGAATTGTGAGTGTTCAGTAGTGCAAGAAAAAAAAAGAAAAAGAACAAAAAAAAGAACAATTGGGGTAGTGTAGATTCGTGGTTGAGGTTTTGGAGATGAGTGATGTAAATGTTCAAAAAATTGGTTGTGTATGGAGAAAGCAAGAGTATGAACAATTGGGGTAGTGTAGATTCGTGGTTGAGTAAAAGCATGGAGTTTGACAAAATAGCTACTCCATTGTGCTTACCAAATTGATTTTGCTTGTGAAAATTTGGTTGAGCATGGAAAAAATATATTATGACATATTATGACCTCACTTTCCACCCATTTCTTACCTACTTCTCTTCTTTTCTTTTCTCTTACACTTCCTTAATTTATTTCCTTCAACTAAAGAAAGGCTAATTATGGGCTATGAATACTAAATCAAAGAGGAGTGTGAGAGAACACTTTTTTAAATATACAAATCTGTATTGGTTATCAATGGCTTATTAAATAAAAAATAAGTAATATAATTGAAGAATATGAATCAATAAAGAAGAAGTTGTGGACTTACTTGAACATATTGCATGAAAGGAACTATCTTACGTAACAACAGGCATACAACTACATAGCAACATAAGAATTTAATAAATACAATGGTCAAGATTATTCGTAAAAGGAACTTTCAAATGGAAAAAAAATAATTAAATTAAAAAGAGAACTAAGGAACATTAAACAAAATGCCATGTCTTGATATCATTGGGAAAGGAAATGCCTGGCAAGTTGAGGGGATTAATTTTTAAGTCAACAATTTTGGAGTCAGAGAGCAAAAGTTAATTCTCTAGTCAGCAGACTTATTTTATGGGTATGTTCAAGAATGACCACTACAAAAGAAATTATGTTGCTTGACTACACATGTATGTGCTTCAAGTTTTAATAAATGAGTACCTTGCTAAAATATCATGCTAGTAGGTTACTGTGGAAGTGATTTAGATCCAAAAAAGAGAACAACCAATTCATTAACTGCCAAAAAGGAATAAGGTAAGCACTACTTCAAAACAGTAACAAAAAAGATTTTGAAAGGAAACTTTCAAAGCACTACTTCACAAGCAATAAAGGTAAACTTGTTAAAGAATTATAACAATATGGTTTCATAGAAAATATCCACTTAAAAGGAAACTTAGTCAATCTTCATTTTTGAGCATCCTACTTAAAAGATAGCTTCTTTTCAGCATCCTTTGGAGGTTCTTCAATGATGTATCTTATCAGTTGTTCAACATATAGTTTTGCAGACAAAGTGCAACAAACAACATTGAACTTTGTTCAGTACCAATGAATTAAATGGCTTGTGTGGTCGACAATCACGCAATAAGATACCACATTTGAAAATAACAAAGAGAATAATTGATCCCAAACCCCACAGGCAACTTTGTTACCAATATCCAAGCCAAGGGAATGTATAATTTAAAACCCAGTTACTAATTATCTTAATCTTTTAAACTGATGTAGAAAAAATTTGGTGTTCAATCAATTTTATTTACATCTTTAGAAGAGAAAGGTATTGGGAGCTGCACAACCAAAATTGTGATAAAATTTCAACCACAACCAAAATTTCTGGAACCTATAAGAAATTAACGTGATCCTCTTCTTTAATGTCTTCTTTTGTTGCTTCATCTTCTGTTGCATCAAATAAATCATTTAGAAAATTGGGACCGAAAAGGTATTTTAACCTTATTATAACAATGAAATCGATAGTTGAAAAATATTTAGTCGAGGTATGGTTTCACTTCTTTGCAATTTATCAACACATGAACGTGGACCGAATCCCATTCTCTTTGGGTTAACCAATGAATCAATGGCTTGCCAGAAGGACGAGTTGGTTGGTTGAAGATGGATAATGATGGTTGGTTGGTTTCAACTCCCATTTCATTTCTACTACTTCGCGATGACAACATATAACTTTTGAAATAGTGGGAGTAAAAATAAGTTGTTTCTCGGTGTATGTAAGATGAACATATCGATCCTTCAACCTGTGCCCTATTTTTTATTGATTGCTTAGAATCACCCATAAATCTATAAAAAATGATTTGTTTCTTGGCCATTCTTTGTAATCATTAAATAAATGCATTTTATATGAAATATATTGATCATATATTACCTTTTAAAGGGATACATCCACCTACATTGCATTGGGCCACCAAGTCGAGCTTCATATGCAAGATGAATTGGGAGATGTTCCACTGAATAAAAGAATGCAGGGGGGATACTCTCTCCAACTTGCAAATAATTAGTGGAATGTTTTCTTCCATTGTAACCAAATTGTCATACCTCAATGTCGTAGAGCATAAGTCTTTAAAGAAATGACTTATTTTGATTAAGGGATTTAAAACATGTGATGGCAATATACTAAATGTAATAGGAAGTAAGCACTCAATGAACACATGACAATCATGGCTTTTCATCCCATGTATCCTTCCCTTTTCAACATCAACATCAACTACATATCGATCCTAAGCCACCAAAGCCTTTAGCTACTCAACTACTTGAGCTCATTCGATACCAGACAAGTGCTCATTGTCTATCATAACTACTTAGACCAGATCTTGGCTTCCAAACTCCTTTTAGGAGTGTGTATGAGAGAATCATGTTCAAGAGAACTATGAGGAAGCATAACCTAGTAAGAAGAAGAGCTAGCACCGAAGAAGATCTCAACATTGGCTATTTGAACACCGCTTACTGTACTAGCGGTTGTTGATTCAATTGGCTTAGATTCAATAGCTGTCGAGTCAATAACTAGATTCTTCAATACAGGTACAAAAGCTCACTCATTCCGGAATGGTCGAGTAGATTCATAAGAGGCAAAAGCAGGAACCACTATTTGACTAGAAAGATGAAAGGTGGAAAAAGGCTCCTTAGGCCACTCATTCTGAAACCCAGAGAAAATGATTTAAGCCCGTAGGGTGTAAATGGATAAGACCAATAGGGAACCAAACAAAAGCCAAGATTGAGAGATAGAAGGCTAGGGTTGTCGCCAAGGGGTTCACTTGGAAAGAGGACATCAACTACATTGAGACCTTCTCCCCGCTTTCTATTCCTTCCCGGCATAAGTTATACAGAAGGGTGGCTTATACCAGCTAACGAACACTTCCCCAGTAAAGAATTGCATCGCATAGGTGAAAGGCGATCCTTAATAGCCTAAGGAGATTTTCGATGACTTAGCACTATCAAAAGGAAAGGAAGGAGAATAAGGGAAGGTGCCAAGCCTGATTGCAACACGAGTAAGAGCCTATCTTGCCCATTTCCAAATAGACAAAATTGGAGCTAACTATATAGAAGAAGACTCTATGTGTAGCTACAGAGAGGATAAAAGGTGGGAAGATGTCTTTAGCTAAGCGATTCAGGGTCTTTTCTATACCCAAGATCTGATCCCGTTGATTAATAATCAGGATGATACAATTGGTTGTAAGACTTGGTTGGAACACAAGGTTTAGCCGAATATTAGTGATGAGTCATTATTTTCTTCTATTCCACTTGCCTTTGTGCATCCATTAGACAGTTGATTAGTGCTTAATTGTTCATCATTAGAGTGTTTTTCATCTGTTGGGCTTTATTGGGCCACTGTTCCGAATTTGGACTAATTTCACATTATTTGGCCTAATTTTTGTTTTTAATTATTTTTAGGTATTTGGGTGAAGCAATTTTGGAGCTTGGACATTAATATTTAGTTCAAGAGACTTTCCACATCA
>Ga0214545_1007175_pt1 | contig 18871 bp, 9 predicted proteins | sample CNSS4metaG_FD_160064 | JGI IMG/M metagenome (GOLD analysis project Ga0214545, IMG submission 160064) | Root nodule microbial communities from cowpea collected in UCLA plant growth center, Los Angeles, California, USA - CNSS4 | ecosystem: Host-associated > Plants > Roots > Nodule | place: USA...
AGTAATTTACTCATTTGTGGGGTAAGAATCTGACCACCCTTATTGGATGAAGACTCATAATGTTGTTTACTAATATATATATATATATATATATATATATATAAAAGGTAAAGTTTAGCGGGTACGGATATCCACGGGTACGGATACTATGATACCTGTACCCGCCCCGTTAACATGCGGGTATCAAAAATACCCATACCTGCGGATAACAGGTATCCATTTTTAATATCCATTTCCTACCCGTTACGGATTTTATTCGCGAATACCCGCAGGTACGAATTTTTTTGACATCCCTAATCAAGTATGAATTCAATCATCAACATATTGAAAAGCAAATTGTTAATTGAGTCTTATATATAACCTAAAACACTAAAACTAGTATACAGAAGACTTAAAATATATTTAACTTAAATTTTGAGTGTTACTTTTTCATTTATTTTTTTTTCAATTTTCTTATGTATTTCTGTTTTTGTACGTGTGTGCGCTTTTTTCCCAATTTTCAATTCACATTAAGCAATTCTGAATTGTCAAATTCACCCTCTGTCTTCTCCTTGTCTGAACCGGTCCAATTCACCAAATCGGCGACCTCGCCTTCCGTTGGTATCTACTCTCTCTCCCTTTCTCTCTCTCGAAACAACAGATCCGCGGCGTAAAACCACTGTTTCGATAGTCTCCATCGATCTTCAGATAAAGTGGACCGGAGATGCCGGTTGCCGCTTCTGCCATATACTTCCTCAACCTCCGCGGCGACGTTCTCATCAACCGCCTCTATCGCGACGATGTCGGGTACTCTTGCTTCCAGTTTTCCCTCTCTTTCACGTTTTCACCGATTCGTACATAGAATCTTTCTTCAACTGTTACGCGCCTTTCGATCGTAGCTTGTTGAATTGTATGCATCGGTTATACCATGGTTTCGTATTTGAAACAGTTGACTTAGCTAGGGTTGATTGGTGATCTTATTGCAGGGGAAATATGGTGGATGCTTTTAGGACTCATATTATGCAAACAAAGGAGCTTGGTACTTGCCCTGTGAGGCAGATTGGTGGATGCTCTTTCTTTTACATGAGGATCAGCAATGTCTACATTGTCATTGTTGTCAGCAATAATGCCAATGTGGCTTGCGCTTTCAAGTTTGTTGTTGAGGTACACCGCCACCTCTGCCTGTAATTCACCAATATCTGAGATGATGGCTTTGTTGGGGTGCTGCTTGTGCAGGACTCTCTCTTATTTAGCTTTTAATTATTGATGTTTTGATTGTTGTTAACGTTTTTTAAATGATTGTTTGGTGTTAGCTTCTACACTGAGTGAACAAGATGGGAGGAACCTTCTAAATCCTAATAGTTAGCACAAGTTATGATGTATGGATGATTGAAAAGAGGGCTGTAAGCTTCCATGACTTTTGTGAGGAGCATGGATAAATGATGACCTAAGTCAGAATTCACTTGGGATTTGTATAAGTACTAAGGGTCATACAGATCAGTTAGGGTTTGACAGCGTTTATTTCTAGGCTTAAGCATCTACATAGAGGGATTTTTTGTGACACCAATGATTTTATTTCTCGAATCACTATATTCTCCGTCTTGTAATTTTCACATATACCTGGTGCTTGTGGCCTTTTAGTTTTATATTGTGGGCGGCAACAGATTAGTTGTTAGATTCTGGATATGCTGGTTGTATGCATTAATTATGATAATTTGAGTGGCCTTCTATTCAGGGCGGTTGACTAATTGAAATTCCTTCTCTTTACAATTGACCTTCGTCGTAGTCTATATTGCAAAATATATTTAATATAACACTTACATTTATTTTAACAATGCTTTTATGACATCCCATCCTATTGTCACATCATGAAAATTTTCGAGAAGTAAGAAATGGTGAGCACTAATTACAGATGTTAAGGTGAAATGACACGGACATCGGAATAGTATATAACACTGGTGCAGATATTCTAGAAAAACTTCTGATATAAATTTCAGTTTCACTTATTGGATATAATTTCTGGCAGGAAGAGAGAGTCAGTGCTGAGCTATAAAGTAATTTTATGTGTTTGTTAATTTGTAGCTGTTGATCTTTGGATTGATTTCAGGAATGCTGAGTTTATTCGCCAATTGACCTATTATTAAGTCTAGGAGATATTATCTTATGATCATTAGTCAGAGTAGTAACAAAACCCTTTCAAATGCCATTAAGAGAGTGATTTAAGATTTCAATCTGCCAACAAATTAATCACTCAATCCCTATCTCTCTTCTACGGGGTCCTGATCAATTGACAACACCGGAGAAGCCAAATTTTCTTTAACACCTTATAGATCTTTTTGAGTGGTTTCTCTAAAAGGTTTACACCCTGTTGTCATTAAAAAAATAACATTTTTGCTTTGTGGTGATTGATAATTGTACTTTTTTACTTTACAGGCTGTTGCATTGTTCCGATCTTATTTTGGTGGAGCTTTTGACGAGGATGCAATTCGCAATAATTTTGTACTCATTTATGAGCTCCTAGATGGTATGTAAATCAGCGCCTGGGTTTTAGTTTGCTCTATTTTTTAAAATTTCTGAAATTATAAGAGTATATTGTAGCAAAGTTACATCTGCGTAAGTTTCTTTAAGTGAGGAGTAATACATGTCAATTTTGGTACTTATTCGGAAGAGGTAGATGCTTTTGTATTATTGTGCATCTTAGTTATTCGAATATATTTTAATGATATTCTTTTCATTGAAATACAAATTAAATTATGCAGAGAACTGCAATAAGCATACTTTTAGCTGGGATTGGTTACAAAGAAGTCACATTTATGTATGGTGGCAATTGGCAAAAATGCAAGTAAACAAAGGAAATGATACAAAGGGTTTCTTTATCTCGATGCCTTTGGCAAACTCAAAGTTCATTTTATTGGTCTCAAGTTCCAATATCTTGATCAAAATGATTACCATGAGTTCAATGAAATTAGTGGGCATATAAACAATAAACTAGGTTTTTCTTTTGAATTGTAGTGAACATGGTCTTGATTGTGCTTGTACATGTGCAACGGTAACTACGCTCTTGCTTGATAACTATTAGATGTGTTGCATTGTGGGTCTATTCTATATTATTGAAATGATAAACAAATATATTTGGCCAAGTTTGTTCAGTGTTGTTGAATGCCAGAGTAAATTCTGTGATATAGAAAAAGATATTTGTCAATAAATAGGTGAATGGTTATTAACTACTGGTTTTTGCAGAAATTATGGACTTTGGTTACCCACAAAATCTTTCACCAGAGATCTTAAAGCTTTATATCACACAGGAAGGAGTGCGTTCCCCATTTTCATCCAAGGTTAGCCAGCTAACACTGTTGTTGCTAGTAGCTACTATGAAGTAAGGCCACAGATATGAATATGATAGGAGAAAACATGGATATATTGACATAGCAGCAAAAAATACAGAGAATAATACCATATAAATCAATGTTATAAACAGAGAATAATACCATATAGATCAATGTTATCAAGATCGTGGGTAAGATCGCAAACTCGTACGATCCTGTGAGTTTTGAACCCCAAAATGAGCTGACGCGGAGGCTGGATTGGAAGCCAGCCGGATCGGAATGATCTTCCGAGTTTGCTTGCCGGAACTTTCCGATCCCTTACGATCCTCGAGTTTGACAACATTGATTAGATATACAAATGTATGGAAATACCAAAACATCAACTGATACGCAAACTAGCTATTTGTTCCATATCAGCAATATATTCCCTTTTTCGAAACTTCTCTACTTCTCTTGTCACTACCTTGATGCTATAGTTGAAAAAGATGGAAATGCACCACCTGTGTTCTTCCAACCGTGAAAGAGAACCGCCTCTGGCCAAATTCCCATCTATCGGTTGGCTGCTTAAGTTGATGATCAAATTGTCAACCTTTGTTGGGAATTTACTAGATTATGAGTCTCAACGTTGATCTGTTCTGTGTTGATACTTAATGCTAAGCTGTCTCTGGCATGTCACCTCAAGTGGAATGTTTATTCTGTCATGATGTTCTTGTTTTTCTAAAAGCATATTACTGAACTTAATATTTTTGCAGACTTCAAAATATTTTGTAGTTGCTTCATATTTTTTTCTTCACTGTTCCTGATTGATGAGGCTTGTGTTATACCAATGGACTGTGGTCAGGTGTAATTATTATAATAACAAAAAAATTATGATGCAAAATTTTAACTTCTGTCCATAAAGCTGGTATCAATTCAGATTACTCTTCTTTTACTGTTTTGTTTAATGTTTATCTATCTGTATATCTGTATATTTTTACTTCTAACCCAACATGTTTACCTGGTTGGTTTTGTGTTACATTAACTCCTTTGCTTGCTATATTCTTTGTACATCAAATAAAAGCCCTCAGACAGACCTGTTCCAAATGCAACTTTACAAGTTACTGGTGCTGTTGGGTGGCGGAGAGAAGGTCTTGTGTACAAAAAGAACGAGGTACCATGGCATCTCTTGTTTACATACAATTATTGCCATACAGCTTGTGCTTTTGTAACATTGGCCTGTTGCAGGTCTTCCTGGATATTGTTGAAAGTGTAAATCTTCTTATGTCTTCAAAAGGTAGGCTGTGAATTTCATTTTTCTCCATATTGGTATTTGCTAGATTGCCTGCCTTCTGACTAGTTTGTGAATTTAGGTAGTGTTCTGCGATGTGATGTCACTGGGAAGATTCTTATGAAATGCTTTCTTTCTGGAATGCCTGATTTAAAGTTGGGTTTGAATGACAAGATTGGTCTTGAGAAAGAAGCACAACTTAAATCCCGTCCTGCTAAAAGGTAGCCTTCAGTTGCCAATGTTTTTTTATGCTTTAAATATCGCCAATTCAAACACGTTTCTTTAGGTTCTCCTGATGTTAGCATTGAATATTAAATGGGGCGCCTGTTTTCTTGTTTTCACTTTATAGTACCTATTCTGTATGCTGTATTTAGAAAGTGTATTTTAACACCCTCTCAAAAACAAATCTATGTTGCAGTGGTAAAAGTATCGAGCTTGATGATGTAACTTTCCATCAATGTGTGAATCTGACAAGGTTCAACTCAGAGAAGACCGTTAGTTTTGTACCACCTGATGGTGAATTTGAACTAATGAAGTAGGTTTTTTCTTTCAATCCTATCTATTGCTATCAAATTTCTTAACAGCAATTTGCTCTTTATTGTTTGTAATTCCGTCTGTCATTCAAACTTATCCTGTTTAACCATTAACGTAATATCAGCTAATACAATTATATTTATGCAGGTATCGTATAACTGAGGGAGTTAATCTTCCTTTTAAAGTATTGCCTACCATCAAGGAACTTGGTCGATCACGGATAGAAGTGAACGTTAAGGTTTGTAAATTTTCATGTTGGATATCCATTTTCTTGATGATATGCCATCCTCCACTTGTTCATTTATTTTTTCAGTACATGTTTTTCAGGTAAAGAGTGTGTTTGGTGCAAAAATGTTTGCACTTGGGGTTGTAGTAAAGATTCCTGTGCCAAAACAAACAGCAAAAACAAATTTCACAGTTACATCTGGCCGAGCAAAATACAATGCCTCTATTGACTCTTTGGTTTGGAAGTAAGTGTCTTCATTTTGCTTATTATTTGAACAGTAATTCCAATTATATTTAAAGTTATTGGTCGGTATCATTCATTATTCTTCCCCTCTGCACCCCACTCTTTTTCCATTTATACTCTAGTTTTTAGTGTTTTTCATTTTCATCATTATAGACTTGCCATTCTAATATCATTATTGCTTGCTCTTTCTTTATTTATAGGATTAGAAAGTTCCCTGGGCAAACTGAGTCAACCTTAAGTGCAGAGGTTGAACTTATTTCCACAACAACAGAAAAGAAATCTTGGACTAGACCACCAATTCAGATGGAGTTTCAGGTTTGTTGTTCAATCACTAGTGGTTGTTTCAATAATTTCTTTAATTTAAATGTTGCTTTTGAATTTAATTTTGCCAACTTTGTCATCTTGTGATTTTGGTTTATCCTTGTCATAATATTTCTGATTCTAAACAAAATAAAGGGTCCGCTTTTGTCTGTCTCTTGGAAGAAATTATGGCAATTAGACGCTGGAATAACAATCACGTTCCTTCGCCAGATGTTGTCCAATTGCGTTGATTTAAAATAACCATTTATTTGTTTTAAATTTCCTTTTACCCCTCCCACTTTTGGCCATGCTTGATCCTCTGCTGTTGGCTTAAATTTTCGAGAAATTATCATATTCACTTCAGTAGCCGTCTTTCCAAGCATTCACTTGTACGTACTTTTTCTCTTGAGACAGGTTCCCATGTTCACAGCATCTGGTTTACGTGTCCGTTTCCTCAAGGTATCCATCCCGACCTACCCTACTCTTTTCTCGTGCATCCTCTCACAACTAGGTGGTTCTATCTTCTTTATTTACTCCCTGCAGGTGTGGGAGAAGAGCGGGTACAATACCGTTGAGTGGGTTCGTTATATTACAAAAGCAGGATCCTACGAGATTAGGTGCTAGACACAATTGGCGTTGCTGGTTGGAGATTAAAGCAAAATCCGAAATAAGGCGCAGTTTAGGCAAGTTTTCCAAGTTTCTTATCAAGTATTATGATGTATGAAAGTTTCAGGCGTTACTCAACGTGCTGTCAGTATGATTCTTTGTGTGAAAATCAGTTTTAATATTTTTGTTCCAAAAGGCCAGCTTGTTATTGAAACCTGAAATTGATTGTTTTCTCTCGTACGCTTTGTATTTTGTTATATTTTTTATAATATTGATTTATTGTAATGATAATTTTATTGAGTGGTGTTTAATTACATTATTTCATCTTGGAGTTGATTTTAGGATTTTATGTGCTTAATATTGCAAGGAAATGACCAATGAAATGGCAAACTAATCGTTTCTTTGTCCAGGTAGAAGTTCTCTTAAGTTTCATCATACGAATAAGGGGTTAGATTAGAGTTCAGCATGACAATAACCTAATTTTCGCAGAAGAAGCGGAATAAACAAAAAGAGGACAAAAATAAGGTTTCCTAAAATCCTGTTCACTAACTTTTTTGAAAAATATCTAGATATAGTCTTTCCTCAATCTGAATACTTTCTCGCTCCGATTCCGCACTGTTATTCTTAACTTTAAGCAGCTGGGAGAATTACATTTCATGAGTAACTTTAAAATTATTTTCAGTTCAGTTAAAACAAAATGGTAGAGACTAGATTGTTGGAAACAAGTGAGATTACGGCGAGTATGAATAAAATTATATGGGATTTATCTGTTTTCTTCTCCAATCGAGATATCTCCTCCTTCACCCAAAAGAGAATGATTAAATAATAAAGATAAATAAATGGGGAGTATGAAAATTTAATTTCTATATTTATTATTTTATCTTAATTTGGTTTTATTTTTTTTTTAAATTGAAACAATTTTAATTCTATTTGTTTACGTATCAAATTTAACTTTTATATAAATGTTATTTGATATTTTTAATAAAATTAAGTTTATTTAAACTTATTCTTTACATTGAAATTTATTTAAATTTTGGTTCAAATATTTATATATCAATAATTTTTAGACAAATGTTAAAGTTGGTTTAAACATGACATTTTTATAAATTGAAATGTAAAATTTTAAAAAAATTTAAAATGTTTTAAACATGACATTTTTATAAATTGAAATGTAAAATTTTAAAAAAAATTAAAATGTTATAAATTATTAAATATATTTATTTTTAAATAGTTTTATAACAATTTTAAAATAATTAAAAATTTTATAAATTGTTAAATAAAATTATAAATAAAATTTTCTATTTTAAATTATTATAAAATTGTTTTAAATTTTTACATTTGAATTTATAAAGCTATTATTTTAAACCAATCCTAACATTTGTCAATAAATTATTGATATATAAATATTTAAAATAAAATTTAAATAAAGTTCAATACAAAATATAAATTTAAGTAAACTTAATTTGGTTAAATATATCATTGTAACACTTATATCAAAGTTAACTTTGATTTCAATTTGGAAAGGAAGAAATTGCTTCGATTTAAAAAAATTGGAATTAAATTGAGACTTCATAACAAATATAATGATTAAATTGAGATTTTCAACCATAACACATGACACTTACATTGTCACGTCATATTGTCACTGCCATGTGATGAAATCTAAATTTGACATGTGACATTTTTTTTTAAAAAATAAAATAAAAATCACAAACTGAAACGTGACACATTAATTAACATAGTTACTATATTATTAACGGAAGGGACGTAACAAATTTATAAAAGTAAGGACCAAATTGAGACAAATAAAAAAAAAGGGACTGATTTGAGATTTCTCTATAAAAAATGGAGATTAGTTGAATGATTTATACCTTCACCGTAAAAACCAAGCAATAATAACATGGTATTTTGAATTCCATATGCAATTTTTAAATCATTTAATTATATATAGAAAGAGTAGTATGAAAAAGAGTGGATTTTTAATTTTATCTTATCTATAAAGAACCTAGTTTCATTTTAGTCTCCAATACTTTTTTTTTTTTTCAAACCAGAAAGCTTGTGACAATTTTTATACAAATCAAAAGAGAACATAATAATGAAAATAAATTATTCATATAATGCATAATGGCCGAAAACTTCCAAACCCCAAACTCTAAACCAAAGCCCCAAATATTAAGTTCATACCCTTTACTCTTTAAACCTTAACTATTGAGTCTTAAATCATAAACCTTAAAAGTCCAACATCTTAAACTTTAAACTCTAAACCCAAAATCCAAAATCCAAACCAACACCTAAACCCAAAATTCTAATCCAAAATTTTAAAATCCTAAATCCTGAGAGTTAAATTCGCATCCTAAACCCTAAACTATAAATCTTAAGTCGTATGTCTTTAACTTTTAATTCTAAACTCTAAACCCTAACTTATAAATTTGTCGCATGTCATAAACCTTAAGACATAGGTCATTGACCCTTATCTCTAAATCCTAAAGTTTTAGATTAAGTAAAAATAATAATATTAAAAATGTATATAAATTTATTAATTTAAAAATTTTGGATTGAAAATAATATTTGATGTAAATTTGATTCATATTTTATTAGCATTAAATATCATTGATCAATTTTTCCAAAAATTCAAAAATAATACTAGAACCAAATATTTATCTGTAATGATGATAGATTTCTATTAATGCTGTCACTTTATATTGAAGTCATGCAAATTTGAACATACCATATGATCTTGACAAAGATCCATATAGGTAAGGTTCACATTTCCTTAGATTCAATTTTTATGCATGTCAAAAATATTAGTTGTTCATGTATCTATATATTTTTCCTCCATCAACATAAGTCTACTTTTCTAATGATTTTTTGTCCACCCAAGAAATTGTTTGTCTAAACTGTAACATTAGATAAGATTTTGCTTAAAGTTTGAACTAACTTATCTCCTTTACGAGAACAAAAAAAGTTAATGAAGTTAATAAATACATTTATTAGGTAACGTTCAATGTAAAATATTTATAAAAATTAGAATGTTACTCTTATTCATGGCTTGTTTCTTCGAATCAGCTTCTTAATTTTGGTTTTCAACTTTGATTGTGGAATGGGTTAGATTAATAGTAAATCATTTGTATCTGATTCAACTCCTTTTACTTTTGTTTGTTATTATACATAAGTTTTGTTAAGGTGTTTCATATTAGTTAAAAACTAAATCAATCAAACCAAAGTCTCTTTTATCTCACTAGTTTTGTTAAGGTGCTTCATATTATTTAAAAACTAAATCAATTAAACCAAAGTCTCTTTTATCTCACTCTCAATCATTGCTAGTATTAATAAGAAGATATGTCTATTATTGTGTGGTTGTTGTAAAGAAAATGAGATGATATTTTCTTATTAGAAAGATGTAGTCTATTCGAATAATTGGTTTGAAATATTTGAAACCTCCATTGATTTGTTAAGAGGCAAAAGAACATTTTACATGATAAAAACATGATAGATGTCTTACCCCATCAAACATATATAAGAAAGATTAGCTACATAACAATTATGTAATCCACACTTTCTTGAAGAGTTTTCATTCATCTAGGAAAATCATTATATGATTTGTTTCCATATCTGAATTTAATATAAGTATTTCTTTTTTCTATTTTGCAGTATCCATAACTTTTATTCTATAGTCAATCATTTTATAAAAAGAAGGATTTGTTTTTAACCAATTTAAAACAAACATAGGCATTTGACTTGATTGAGCATAAATTATAAGTTTTGACAAAAAAAAAAAATTAACAAACCGAAGTGTTAACATACAAATATGACAAACTTTTTATTTTTTTACACATTTGTGCTAACATTCTCACCCCTTATATTATTGTCATTACTTTTAGGGAAAAGAGAAATCCAAAAATAATTGTAATGAACTAGAATTCAGAATCCTGACTCTCTCATGACCTTGGTCAAAATTTGAACATAGTAATCAATATGAGTCTTGGTAACAACCTCAACCCAGATTTATCTATTTTAACAAGACAATGCTTAAAATTTTATTATTATATATATTATACTATATTATATAAAATATGCATAATGTTATATATTACATATTATATTATAGTAAAAATCTATATATTATATATTTTATATTTTTTGTTTTCGTTCACATCACATCTTAATTTTTTCTTTATCGGTTAATTGGTTAATTCTTATGTTATCAGATTTGTTATTATGAAAAATGAAAAATAATAATAAGAAAGTTTGGAGGTGCAGAAAAAAAAAATGCGGGATGAAGAAAGAAGTATCCTTCTCTCTTAGTTTCTTAATTCTTGATTTTATTTATCCATTTTATATATTAAAATTAAGAATTTATATTTAATCACAAAGGAAATTTATTTTTCTTTTATATATATATATATATATATATATATATATTCACTTACTCTTTTTATAATTATTTTTCTGAATTCAAATAAAATTTATTTTTTAATTTTATTTTTTTAATTATTAAGTTTTTAAATTCAAAAAATTATTTATAATAAAAAAATTATAAAATTTATTTAATTTTATAATTATTATTTTTTATTAAAATTATTTAATGATTTATTAATATTTTTATTTTAATAATTAAAATTCATTTTATAATTTAATAAAATTATGTTTTTTATAACACATATTAACTTGTCACAAATAGAAATTCTAACTGGTTAATTACATTGAATTAATCGGTAATCAGAATTAATTGATTGATAATCAAAATTAAATTTAGAATTAATTGATTGATAATGATAATTAAATTATAAAAAAGAGAATCAACGTTGGATCACACAAGAGTTAGTCACCCTCCTTACCAAAGTAGCTCTCTTCTCTTCTCTGCTGACTCCTTAAGAAAGAAAAAACCTGTTGGGAATTGAAAGTCTCAAGTCTCTCTTCGGTTATTTGAAACAACTACCTAACTGATTAGAAAGTGAGTGCGAGTTACACTCACAGAAAGCCTACCGTCTGTGAAACTTGTCCTTTAACTATGGAGAGACAGCTTGTGATGACTTCAATGTGAGGTTTCTGCATATGATGTAGAGATATTTTTTGTTTCAGAGATTCCACAACTTGCCATTGTATGTGGATAGTTTTTCGATAATCATCTAGAAGCAACTATTTTTCTTAATATCATTTTATGATAACATGCTGTTAAATTGTGCGGGGTTTATGCTAAATTCTTTTTATTTTGTAAATATTATAAGTGACTTTTGATAATACTTTTTTTTAACATTCTTTGTGTGTGTTAGTTTCAAGTTATTGACAACGTCTGTCCGCATAGACCGTTTGATCTACTGAGTTTACTGATATCAGAAGAGATGTGCTTGGGTGCAGGGGACTTCATTGTTGTAGGTAGAGGTGTAACAGACAAGTCCGATCACTAATATAGGATATCACAGTTTTATCCATTTCGCTAATGTAGAAGTAATACAGTTTTCTCAACTGTAAAGACAAAAAGGAATATAAATATATATATAGACAGACAATAAAGCTTATATCTCATCTCTATCAACGTTTATATGCTTAAAATTCTCATGGTTACATGTCTATCTATACTACATTTATAGGAAGAATTCTGACCCTCTCATATATGTATTCTTGACCAAATTATAAATGATTGTTAGTACCAAATATACTTGTTGCAAACTATTTTGTGATAGTTTTCAAATATTTTCTGCTTTACAACAAACATTGCAGTGCATTGAAAATCGTATAAATACTCTCAACGCCACATTTCACTTCCACGGTTTCACTCACTTCACTCTCCATTCCGATCAACGATCTTCACACACTCGCACCTTCACTATCGATGCACTTCGAAACTTGTGCCGGTGGTGCACCACACCGTTGGGTACACCTTCACCAGCAACACAGAAACAGATAATGGACGAGTGTGAGAGCGATGACGCGTGGAGGAGGAGAGGAAAAGTGGATGGAGACACTTCCTACTTGAAAATGTGGAGGAAGGCACTGTGCATGACGATTTGGAGAAGAAGACCAGTGAGTTCAACAAGCTTCTACAAATCTCTACCGAAGAGCGGACCACGTTCGACGACGAACGATAGCGCGGTATAACCGAATTACCTCAATCTCTTTCAATTCTTTCTTTCAGTCTTTTACATTTTCCACTCAATAATCAAGAAAGTTAACTAAAAATCAAGAAAATCAAGCAAGATAATTAAAAATCAAGAAAATCAAGAAAGCTAATTAAAAATCAAGAAAATCAAGGTTTCTAATATTTTACATATTGCAATTAAATTTTGGCTGCATTTTTTTATGTGTCTGCGTTGGTAATCTTTGAATGCGGCCGCGTTCTTTTATTTTAATAAAGAACGGCAAATAGAATAAAAAGGAAATCAATGCTTCCGTAGCATTGGGGTTGCATGGTTTGTGAATTGCCTGGATTTTATTTGAAGATTGCAATATAACGTGCTGTGAAGATTCTTTCGCTGGATTTTCTTAACTAAGAAATGGAGTGGTTTAATTTAGTTTTATTAACTAACAAATGTTATTATTGATTTCCTGTATTCTAGTTATCAAAATTTGAAGTTATCCCTGAGATTGAGGTTACGTGGTATGTTAATATAATATTCTGTGAATATGCAATTGTGTTTATTTTATTTCCTAAGAATTTGATAGTATACTTGAGAGATGTTATCGGAAGTGTTGATTTCTTATGTATTATTTTTTTTTGTCGTTTGTTTGTTAATTATGTGATAGAATTGGGTTCGGGAACCGGAGTGCGGAGTGGGGTTATTCCTGTGCAAGAGTCAGCAACTCGGGGAAATGGTGTGTTTGGCCCTGATTTTTGGTCCTGGACTCCTCCCGTGGAGAGTGACGTTCCTTCAGATGAGGACAGTGTCCAACTTTGCCCGATGCAATTGTGGAGAAGGAGCGGACTCCGCAATTTCTCTCTATTCCATTTGCGAGTTTACTTTCTCAAAGACAACAGAGTGACACTCTTCCACCATTTCAGTCACTTTTAGAGGTTGAGAAAGTGAAATCTGCATCTAACCACAGTCGAAGCAATTATGATTCTGAACCTATGCTCTGTATTTCTAACAGTTTTGGCTTTACACAAGTTACACAATTAGAAGGTTGAGTTTTACAAGCTCTTGAGGTAGATTATTGTATAATTTTGTTAGTACTCTTAAATTTTTATTGTGCACAGTGGATATTATTTACTTCTATTTTACTTTGTCTATCTAAACTATCTTAGATAGAATTGGTTATGAAGAGGTTATACTGGGTAGAGTGTTAGTTGAGACTGTGGTTTCATTCAGTGTTAAATGGAAAACTAGAATTCATTTTGGAAGTCTGAATTTTTCACTTTTATTTTTCTTTGTCTATCTATAAACTATCTTAGTCAGAATTGGTTATGAAGAGGTTATATTGGGAAGATGGTTAGTTGAGACTGTGGTTTCATTCAGTGTTAAATGGAAAACTAGAATTCATTTTAGAAGTCTGAATTTGTCCAGAAGAAAGTGTAGCAATTATGCAGCTTTTTCAATCTATTATCTTCGTGTTTTTTTTTTTTCAAAAGTTGTTGTCGCTGTCTAACTGTTGAATAGACAAAGTTCCTGATATTTTTTCTGTGAAACTCATTACCTGATCCCTCATATCATGTTGCCCAAAACATTATTTTTCAGTTAGTTGTTTTCAGTTTACTGTTTGTGTTTTCAAACTTAATGCTTTCTACTGAATTTCTGAGTGCAGTTTTTTTGGGGTTTGGATCTTTTGTGCAACAAAGTGAATTTCATTAGGCTTTTTCAAGCAAAAATCTGCTACTTTCCTTCCAACTTGCATTTTACCCTTGCTGCTACACCTAAAAACACCCAATAAAAAATATGCAGGTCTGCAAAGTGGCAAGCAGCATGTGGTCTAAACTAGGCTGCCTAAACCGATCGACAATGCCTAAACTTGGAAGAAGTAAGGTTTTTGGTTCTGGAGTAGATCTTGGTATCATGCACGCATTGCAGATCGACCTTTGTGATACATGTGTTTTTAGGTAATATAATTATTGAGAACTAGCACTGAGCAGCAGTAATTGTGGTTTTTATTTCTTAGTAACCATCATTATTGGTTCTTCCAGGTTAGTTACTCTTTATGTCACCTTGCAAAATCACACCTGAACAAGTTTCGGAAGGAAGTTGCGCCACATGAAGTTCTGAAAAGGTTCCAATCAGGAGAATCGCTAATGGAGCTTGTAAGTTCCAATATAGTCAAACAACTTTCGCTAATGGAGCTTGTAAGTCACCTTGCAATGTTCTTTTTCTCTAATTTCAAGCATCACAATCTATAATTTTCTGCATCCAAATAAGATCTGATCAGTGATTAGGAATGATATGATATATCCTTTGCTTTTACAGAATGAGGTACAAAACCGTAAAATCACTGCAAGTAGCGTAAAGCAGTAGCACATTAAGGACAAGCGAATCTGTTTGTTTCACCTACGAAGCATATTTATTTGGAAACAAGATTTCATATCGATTCATTTTAAATTCCCTCAAACCAAATAATCTTGTCTAACAATTCCTTATACAACTGCACCTTAGTTTGCGTATTGGCACAATCAAGGTCCCAAAATATTTAGGTGCTTTGTTCACGTAAGTAAAAGTGGCATGTTTGTTTTTAATGCGGTCTATCAATATATCTAAAAGTTTATATAACTTCATTAATGTGCAAGTCTACTTTCATTTTCTTTCCGATTGACTACAGAGTTCAGATGCGTGTATAATTGAGTATGTTTGTTGTGTTAGCTGCTGAAAAATCTAGTAGATAGCAGAAAGAAGGTAAAGTCGTGGATAAAGGATGAAAAAGCTGATCCTATAAGAGTTCAGCAACGAGATATTCAGCAGCAAGCACTTAAGCTTACCGCTAGCAGAAGGTGTTGCTTTTTCTCTTTTCTTGCATCTTTTAAAATTAAATGTTGTTATTCCTTTTGTGTTGAATTGAATAGTGTGTTATGCAGTATGTATGGATGCCTGTGATTTTCTAATTAAAGAGGTAGAGGCAGGAGGCAGGACCAGAACTAGGAGCCAGAGCCAGGAGCCAAAGCTAAGAGCTAAAACTAGTAGCTAGTAGCTAACAACTAATACTAGTAATTAGAGATAGTAGCTAAAGCAAGACCTAGCTACTAGAGCTAGAGTTAGTTGCTAGAGCTACTAGAGCTAGAACTAGTAGTTAGAACAAGAGCTAGAGCTAGTTGCTAGAGTTAGAGCTAAAGCTACTAGAGTTAGAGCTAGAACTAATAGTTAGAACTGGGAGCTAGAGCCCTAGGATTGGGAGCTAGAGCCCTAGGATTGGGAGCTAGAGCGTTAGAACTGGGAGCTAGAGCTGGTAGTTGGAGTTGGTAACTAGAGCTAGTAACTAGTAGCTAAAGCTGGTAACTAGTAGTTAGAGCTGGTAACTAGAGATGGTAACTTGTAGCTAGAACTGGTAACTAGAGCTGGTAACTAGTGGCTAGAACTGGTAATTAGTAGCTAGAACTGGTAACTAGAGCTGGTAACTAGAGTTGGTAACTAGTAGCTAGAGTTGGTAACTAGTAGTTGGTAGCCAGGAGTTGGGAGTTAGGAGCTGGGAGTTGAAAGTTGGGAGTTGGGAGCTGGAAGTTGGGAGCTGGGAGCTGGGAGTTGGGGGGTGGTAGTTGGGATCTGGGAGCCGGGTGCTAGGAGTCGAGAGTCGTGAGACGATATATAACTATAGCTATAACTCAGTTTGGAGCTACGAGTTTCGAGCTTCAAGCTTCGAGCTACGAGTTTCGAGCTTCAAGCTTCGAGCTACGAGTTACGAGCTTAGAGCTTAGAGCTACGAGCTTAGAGCTACGAGCTTAGAGCTACGAGCTTAAAGCTACGGACTACGGGCTACGGGCTACTAGCTACGGGCTACTAGCTACGGGCTACTAGCTACGGGCTTCAGGCTATGGGCTACGGGCTCAGGGCTACAAGCTCAGGGCTTCGGGCTACGGACTTAGAGCTACAGACTTAGAGCTACAGGCTTAGAGCTTCGAGCGATGGGCTTCGAGCTACGGGCTTCAAGAACGAGCTATGGGCTACGAGCTTAGAGCTACGAGCTTAGGGCTACGAGCTTAGGACTACTAGCTACGAGTTACGAGCTTGGAGCTACGAGCTGCGAGCTGCGAGCTACGAGCTTTGGGCTACGGGCTTCGAAGCACGGGCTTCGGGAAATTGCGTTCGGGCTACGAGCTTCGAGCTACAACCTTCGAGCTACGAGCTTAGAACTATAGGCTTAAAGCTACGAGCTTAGCACTACGGGCTTAGAGCTACGAGCTTAGAACTACGGGCTTAGAGCTACGGGATTAGAGCTATAAGCTTAGAGCTACGGGCTTAGAGCTACGGGATTAGAGCTATAAGCTTAGAGCTACGGACTTAGAGCTATAAGCTTCGAGTGACGGGCTTCAAGCTACGGGCTTCGAGCTACAAGTTACGAGCTACAGTCTTCGAACTACGGGCTTCGAGAACAAGCTAAAGGCTACGAGCTTAAAGCTACAAGCTTAGAGCTACGAGCTTAGGACTACGAGCTTAGGGCTACGAGCTTAGGGCTACATGCTTAGGGTTATGAGGTTAGGGCTACGAACTTAAGGCTACGAGGTTAGGGCTACGAGCTACTGGCTACAAGTTTAAAGCTACGAGCTACTGGCTACAAGTTTAAAGCTACGAGCTTAGGGGTACAAGCTATGGGCTTATAGCTACGACCTTAGAGCTACGGGCTTAGAGATCCGGGCTTAGAGTTTCAAGCATAGAGCTTCAAGCTACGGGCTTTGAGCTACGGTCTTTGAGCTACGAGCTACGAGCTACGAGCTACGAGGTACGGGCTTAGAGGTACGAGCTTAGAGGTACGGGTTTTGAGCTACGGTCTTCGAGCTACGAGCTTTGAGCTACGGGCTTCGAACTACGGGCTTTCAGTTACGGGCTTCGAGCTACGGACTTCGAGCTATAGGCTTCGAGCTACGGTCTTCGAGATACGGGCTTCGAGCTACGAATTTCAAAATAGGCTTCGAGCTACGGGCTTCGAGCTATAGGCTTCGAGCTACGAGCTTCGAGATACGGGCTTTGAGCTACGGGCTTCGAGCTACGGGCTTCGAGCTACGGGCTTTGAGCTACGGGCTTTGAGCTACGGGCTTCGATTTACAAGCTACGAACTATGAGCTACGAGCTACGAGCTTAGGGCTTCGAGCTTAGGGTTATGAACTTAGAGTTACGAGCTTAGGGCTTTGAGCTTAGGGTTATGAACTTAGGGCTACGAGTTTAGAGCTACAGGTTTAGAGCTTCGAGCTTAGAGCTTCGAGCTACGGGTTTCGAGCTTCGAGCTACGGACTTCGGGTTTCGAGAACGAGCTACGGGCTTAGAGCTATGGGCTACAACTTAGAGCTACAGGCTTTGAGCTACGGGCTTCGAGCTATGGGCTTCGAGCTACGAGCTTCAAGATTCAAGAAACGAGCTATGAGCTTCGAGCTACAGGCTTAAAGCTATGAGTTACGAGCTTAGAGCATTGAGCTTAGATTTTTGAGCTACGAGATTTGAGCTACAAGCTTCGAGCTTCGAGCTACGGGCTTTGAGCTTCGAGCTATAAGCTTAAAGCTACGGGATTAGAGCTACGGGCTTAGAGCTACGAGCTTAGAGCTATGAGTTTAGGGCTACGAACCTAGGACTACGAGCTACGGGCATCGAGCTACAAGCTTCTAAAACGAGCCTCAATCTACGAGCTACGAGCTTGGGGTTACAAGCTTGGGGCTACGAGCTTTAGGGTTTCGAGCTACGGGCTTCGAGCTACGAGCCTCGAGCTACGAGCCACGAGCTTAGAGCTTAGTGCTACGAGCTTATAGCTACAAGCTTAGAGCTACAACCTTAGAGCTTAGAGCTTAGAGCTACGACTTTAGACCTACGACCTTAAAACTATTATCTTAGAGCTACGACTTTAGACCTACGACCTTAGAACTATTATCTTAGAACTACGACCTTAGAGCTACGAGCTACGAGCTTAAAGCTACGGGATTAGAGCTACGGGCTTAGAGCTACGAGCTTAGAGTTACGAGCTTAGGGCTATGAACCTAGGACTACGAGCTACGGGCATCGAGCCTCAATCTACGAGCTATAAGCTTGAGGTTACGAGCTTGGGGCTACGAGTTTTAGGGTTTCGAGCTACGGGCTTCGAGCTATGGTCTTGAGCCACGAGCTTAGAGCTCAGTGCTACGAGCTTATAGCTACGAGCTTATAGCTATAAGCTTATAGCTACAACTAGGGATGGCAACGGGGCGGGGCGGGTACGGGTATCATGATCCCATCCCCATCCCCATAATAAAAATTCATCCCCATCCCCATCCTCAAACCCAACGGGTATACAACT